>Ga0307986_10003798_pt1 | contig 10401 bp, 9 predicted proteins | sample EllFjometageno82_FD_203170 | JGI IMG/M metagenome (GOLD analysis project Ga0307986, IMG submission 203170) | Marine microbial communities from Ellis Fjord, Antarctic Ocean - #82 | ecosystem: Environmental > Aquatic > Marine > Unclassified | place: Southern Ocean | collected 2014-10-09
TCTATTTTTAAGCATTCCATCTTGATGTATGCCCGCTTCATGTGCAAATGCATTTTTTCCAACAATTGCTTTATTGAATTGTACTGGGAAAGTTGCATTAGAAACAATCTTGGAAGCTTTACTTAATAATTCAGTTTTGATCCCTGTTGTAAAAGGCATTAAATCATTTCTAGTTTTTATTGCCATCACAATTTCTTCAAGCGCAGCATTGCCTGCTCTTTCACCTATTCCATTAATTGTACATTCAACTTGTCTTGCTCCAGCTTGAACTCCTGCTAAAGAATTTGCAACAGCTAAACCTAAATCATTATGACAATGAACTGATAGGATAGCCTTATCAATGTTTGGTACTTTATTTTTCAATGTAGAGATAATTTTTGTAAACTCAGAAGGTGTTGTATAACCAACTGTATCTGGAATATTTATTGTTTTGGCTCCACAGCTAATTGCAAGTTCAACTGACTTACACATATAGTCTATATCTGTTCTTGTTCCATCCTCACATGACCACTCAACATCATCTGTAAGATTTCTTGCATATTTTACACTTTCTTTAATTGCATCTAAAACTTGTTCTGGAGATTTATTCAACTTGTGCTTCATGTGAAGTGCACTAGTTGAAATAAAAGTATGAATTCTAAATCTTGGTGCAGCTTTTAACGCTTCATGACAGGCATCAATGTCCTTCTTGCTTGCTCTTGATAATCCAGCAGGAATTGAATTCTTTAAGATTTTACTTATTGCAGTTACAGCTTCAAAGTCACCGGGTGAAGCAATAGGAAAACCAGCTTCAATTATATCAATACCTAATTCATCAAAAATTCTTGCTATTTGAATTTTTTCCTCAAGACTCATTGATGCACCTGGTGACTGCTCACCATCACGCATCGTTGTATCAAATATAATAACTTTATCTTTATTGCTCATAACCAATAATTTTGGAAAATCTATAATACAATCTATAATAGAGAATGCAAAATAATTGTTAAATTATGGTTACAATTGTTGATCCCCTTAGGTCTTTAATAAAAATTAACTTTTATCACTATCAATAAGTTTATTTTTACCAATCCAAGGCATCATATCCCTAAGTTTAGATCCAACTTTTTCAATCGAATGATCTGCTAAATCTTTTCTTATTTTTAAAAAGTTCTTCTGACCACCCTCACACTCTTTCATCCAATCTTTGGTAAATTTACCAGACTGAATATCTGCTAATACTTCCTTCATTCTTTGTTTTGTTTCATCTTTTTTAATTATTCTTGGTCCAGAAACATACTCACCATATTCTGCAGTATTTGAGATAGAATAATTCATGTTAGCAATTCCACCTTCATAAATTAAATCTACAATTAATTTTACTTCGTGTAGGCACTCAAAATATGCCATTTCTGGTTCATATCCAGCTTCAACTAATGTCTCATATCCATTTTTAATAAGCTCAACTAATCCTCCACAAAGAACCGCTTGTTCACCAAATAAATCTGTCTCACATTCATCTTTAAAAGTAGTTTCTATAATTCCAGATCTTCCACCACCAATTGCTGAAGCATAAGATAGAGCTAAGTCTCTTGCTTTACCTGTTCCATCTTGATGAACAGCCATTAAGCAAGGAACACCACCACCCTTTTCAAACTCACTTCTTACAAGGTGTCCTGGTCCTTTTGGTGCAACCATAAAAACATCTAAATCTTTTCGAGCATTAATTAAGTCATAATGAATATTCAAGCCATGTGCAAAAGCCAAACTTGTTCCTTCTTTAACTCTTTGTTCAATGTGATTTTTATAAATTGTTGCTTGAAGTTCATCTGGTGTTAAAATCATACATACATCAGCCCATTGAGCAGCATCTGATAAGCTCATAACTTTCAAACCTTTTGACTCTGCTTTTGCTTTGCTCTCAGAACCATCTCTTAAAGCTACAACTACTTCTTTTACCCCACTATCTTTTAAATTTAATGCGTGAGCATGACCCTGGCTACCGTATCCAAAAATAGCTACTTTTTTTTCTTTAATTAAATTTACATCCGCATCTTTTTCATAAAACATTTTCATCTTTTTCTCCTTCTAATAATTAATTAAATACTTCAGCACCTCTGGTCATTGCTACCGCTCCAGTTCTTGAGACGCTGACAAGACCAAGTGGTTTTAAATTTTTACCCATTATATCTATTTCTCTTCTTAATGCTGTAATTTGAATTACAATAGATTTGTTTGTTTTATCTAATATAACTGGATTAAATTTTTTACAAGTATTTAAGGCTTTTTTTATTTTTATTTGGTTTCCTACAACTTTTAATAGTGCCATTTCTTTAAAAATTACTTTTTTATCTTCTCTTTTGAAATTAGCTACTTTATGAACTGGTACTAATTTTTTTAATTGTAGAGCAATTTGTTCAATTACCTCTGGTGTTCCAGTAGTTACAATTGTAACCCTTGAAAGATTTTTTTTATGGTCAACCTCTGCTACAGCTAATGACTCAATATTATAACCTCTACCTGAAAATAAACCCACAACTCGAGCAAGTACACCAGCTTCGTTATCCACCCAAACAACAAATATGTGTGTATCTAATTTTCCAGTTTTAGTTGGTGTGCTGTATGCTGATTTAGATTTTGCCATTTTATACTAACGCTTTTCCCTTGCCTGTAATTTTATTTTTTTCCTGGTCTTTAGGTCCTAGTAACATCTGATTGTGAGGTTTGCCTGATGGAATCATTGGAAAACAATTTTCATCTTGATCAACATGGCAATCAAAAATTACAGGTCTATCTATATCTATCATTTCTTGAATTTTTTCATCTAATTCATTGGGGTTTTTCGCCCTTATTCCCACACACCCATAAGCTTCAGCTAATTTTACAAAATCAGGTAATGCTTCTGAATAACTTTCAGAGTAATTTTTTTCATGAAGTAATTCCTGCCACTGCCTTACCATACCCATGTATTGGTTATTTAAGATAAATATCTTTATAGGAAGATTATACTGAATTGCTGTAGAAATTTCTTGCATGGTCATTAAAATTGAGGCTTCACCGGCAATATCAATTACTAGTTTTTTTGGGTGAGCAATTTGCACTCCTACTGCGGCTGGTAATCCATACCCCATTGTGCCAAGTCCACCTGATGTCATCCACCTATTTGGTTTGTTAAACTTGTAGTGTTGAGCTGCCCACATTTGGTGTTGTCCAACTTCTGTTGTTATGTAAGTATCTTGATCTTTTGTTAACTCGTATAATCTTTTTACTGCATGTTGAGGTTTAATAATTGTATCACTATTAATAAAATTTAAAGAATCTTTTGTTCTCCACTTTTGAATTTGCTGCCACCATTTAGAAATTTTTTGTTTATTAGATTTTTCTAAATTCAAATTTTTATTTTTTAGAGACTTTGTTATTGATTTAATTACATCACTTACGTCACCAACAATTGATAAGTCAACTTTTACAATTTTATTAATTGATGATGGATCAATATCAATATGAACTTTTTTTGATTTTGGAGAAAATTCATCGATCTTTCCTGTAATACGATCATCAAATCTAGCTCCAATATTAATTAATAAATCACAATCATGCATTGCATTGTTAGCTTCATAAGTTCCATGCATTCCTAGCATTCCTAAAAACTGATTATCGTCTCCTGGATAAGCACCAAGTCCCTGTAGAGTTGATGTAATCGGAAATCCTGTTACAGAAACGAGTTCTCTTAGCAGTTCACTTGCTTTTGGTCCTGAGTTAATAACCCCTCCCCCAGTATAGAAAATTGGTTTTGAAGCCTTGGTCATTAAATTAATTAATTGATCAATTTCTTTTTGATTAAATCTATTTATTACTTTTCCATTTAATTTTTTTTTTTTAGGTTTGGTGTATTTTGCTTTTGCAAACTGAACATCTTTTGGAATATCAACAAGTACTGGCCCTGGCCTTCCAGTTGTTGCTACTTCAAAAGCTTCGTGCATTACTCTTGGCAGATCATTAATATCTTTTACTAACCAGTTGTGTTTTGTACATGGCCTTGTAATCCCTGTTGTATCACATTCTTGAAAAGCATCTGTTCCTATTAAGTGTGTTGGAACCTGTCCTGAAATACAAACTAAAGGAACTGAGTCCATATAGGCATCTGTTAATGCGGTAACAACATTGGTTGCTCCTGGTCCAGAAGTTACTAGCACTACTCCTGGTTTTCCTGAGGATCTCGCGTATCCTTCGGCCGCATGTCCTGCTCCTTGCTCATGTCTAACCAATATATGTTTAATGGATGAGTGATTTTTTAGCTCATCATAAATCGGTAACACTGCTCCACCCGGATATCCAAAAATAAATTCAACATCTTGGTCTTCAAGACTCTTAAATACAATTTCTGCTCCAGAATATAATTTAGACATTTAAGCAATCTAGCTGAAGTTGTACTGATTGGTCAAGTTATACTGAAAATAATTTAAATTTTTTTTAGAAAGCTATTTAATCTCTTGGGCTTAATTATTTTCCAACTTGCCATGTGTCCTCTTGCCCATGTCACCTGTCTTTTGGCATATTGTCTTGTCTTTATTGATATCTTTTCAATAACTTCATCTTTATCTATCTTTTTTTTAATAAAATCTTTAATTTCGGCAACACCTATTGCTTTGTAAATACTTTTATTTTTTGAAATTTTAAGTTTTAAAAACCTCTTTACCTCCAAAACTACATCACCATCTATCATTTCTTTTGTTCTTAAATTAATCTTCTCAATTAACTCAGATCTAGGATGTTCGATATATAACTTGAGGAGTTCCTTTTTTTTGAACTTTGATTTTGTACTTTTGTACCATTCTGTAATAGATTTTTTTGTAAATAATTTTACTTCATAAGCTCGTATAGATCTTTGAGTATCTGTAGAATTTATTTGGTTAACTATTGGTGGATCTATCTTTAAAAGCTTCTTATAAAATTTTTCTTGTCCGATAGATTTTTGTAACGATCTAATCTTATTTCGAAACTTAATGGGTATTGTGGGAATTTCAACTAAACCTTCTGTTATAGCCTTGAAATACAATCCTGTACCTCCAACCAAAATTGGAATATTTTTTCTTTTCTTAATTTCATTTATCTTCTTAATAGCAATTTTAAGCCAATCACCAGTTGAAAAATATTTAGTAGATTCTTGAAAACCATACAAATGATGTTTAATTTTTTGAAAATTTTTTTTAAGTGGTCTAGCAGTTAAAATTTTTAATTCTTTATACACCTGCATGCTGTCTGAATTAACAATTTCACCTCTAATTTTTTTTGCTAATTTAATTGCAAAATCAGATTTTCCTGAAGCTGTTGGACCATAAATTAAAATAGTTTTGGATTTTAAATCCATTATCTACTTTAATTTAACACCGATATATCTTCTTTGATTTTGACTATTATAGACAACTAATAAAATAGTTTTTTGACTAGTATTTAATACCTGTTCAACTATCTGACTTAAGTTATTAGCTGTTTTTATTTTTTTTTTCTGAGCTTCAATTATTATACTATTTACCTCTATAGAATTAATTAAAGGACTATCGTTTGCAATTTTAGTTATAATCAATCCACTTGTCTGATTGGGAAGTTTTCTTTGTTTAATATCTTCTGCATTTAGTTCTCTTACAGAAATTTTTAAATTGATTATTATACTTTCAGTCGGTGTAGATTTTTCTGTAACTTTAACTTTAAAATCCTCTGATGTTTCCAACCTTCCTAGTTTAATCTTTTTTGTAATTTCTTTTTTGTTTCTCCAAATTTTAACATCAACTTTTTTACCAACTTCTGTTTTTGCAACTATAATTGGTAATTCTTTCATTTCTTGAATTCTTTCACCATTAAACTCTAAAATAATATCACCAGCTTTTACTCCAGCTTTATATGAAGGACTATTCTCAGCAACACTTGCAACTAATGCACCTCTAGGTTCGTCTAATTGTTCTACATCAGCTATTTCTTTTGTTACATCTTGAATCCTAACTCCAAGCCATCCTCTTTTTGTTTCTCCAAACTCTAATAATTGATTAATAACAATTTTTGCACTATTGGAAGGTATTGAAAACCCAATTCCAATTGAACCGCTTCTCCCTAAAATTGCTGTATTGATTCCAATCACATCACCATTCATGTCAAATAAAGGTCCCCCTGAATTACCAGAATTAATTGATGCATCTGTTTGAATATAATCTTCGTATCTTGAAAGCCCTATAGATCGGTTTCTTGCAGAAATTATTCCAGAAGTCACTGTTCCACCTAAGCCAAATGGATTTCCAATTGCAATAACCCAATCTCCAATTCTAGCTTTGTCAGAATCTCCAAATTTTACAGGAACAAATTTTTCTTTAGTTTTTAATTGTAATATAGCTATATCTGACAAAGGGTCAGCTCCAATAACTTCTGCTTTATATTCTTTATCCCCATTAACTCTAACTATAATATCTTCCGCATCTTGAATTACATGGTTATTGGTAACTACAATTCCTTTTTCATCAATTATAAAGCCAGATCCTAGAGCTGAAGATTTTCTTTCTTTAGGTTCGCCGTATTCTTTAAACATATCTTCAAATGGAGAACCTGGGGGAAATTTAAAAGGAAATGGATTGGAGTTTGAAACTACTGTTTGAGTTGTAGAAATATTTACGACAGATGGCATTAATTTTTCAGCAAGATCTGCAAAAGATTCTGGTACTGATGTTGAGTTTGATGGTGTTGAATTACTAAACGTAAATAATAATACTAAGAATATAGCTTTAATTTTTTTCATATTAATTTTTAATGTAATAAATAATTATAAATCCTAAGACTGTAAATATCAATCCACCTATTCTTAATTGACTATTAGTCACATCATTTAATTTTAGTAAAATACTTTTCATTTTAGATGGAAATAAAGCATACAAAATTCCTTCTATAAAAAGAAAAAGGCCAAAAGCTATAATTAGCTCCTTCATATTTCGGATTTAGTTTTGTGTGTTACCAAAAAACCTGAAGAACTCACTATCAGGTGATAAAATTAAAGATGTTTCGCCACCTATTAATGCTGTTTCATAAGCCTGCATAGCTCTGTAAAAAGCAAAAAACTCAGGGTCTCTTCCAAAGGCTGCTGCAAATATTTTATTTCTCTCACCGTCACCTTCTCCCTTCATAATCTCTGAGTCTTTATTTGCATTTGCTAATAATACTGAAACATCTTTGTCAGCTGTTGATGTAATAGTAACTGCCATTTCAGCTCCTCTTGCTCTAAATTCTTTAGCTTCTTTTTCTCTTTCAGTCTGCATTCTTCTAAAAATTGCTTCACTGTTAGCTTCAGGCAAATCTGCTCTTTTAATTCTAACATCTATTATTTTAATACCAAAATTTCCAGCTTCTGTGTTTACAAGTTCTTGAATTAGAGACATTTGTTTACTTCTGTCTTTTGAAAGTAGTGTTTGTAATTCTTGTTGCCCAAGAACATTTCTAAGTCTTGAATTAATAATTGTTGCTAATCTTGATCTTGCAACTCTTTCATTTCCAACGGAGATATAGAATTTTAATGGGTCTGTAATTTGAAATCTAGCAAAAGCATCAACAATCAATCTTTTTTGGTCTGATGCAATTACTTCAATTGGTGGTGTATCAAGATTTAGAATTCTACTATCTAGAAAAACTACATTTTGAATAAAAGGAATTTTAAAATTTAAGCCTGGTTCTAATATAATTTTTTTTGGATCACCAAATTGAAGAACGATAGCTTGACTAACCTCTTTAACTACAAAAACTGAAAAGAAGATTAGTGCTACGATTGCAGCAGTAATTGGTAATAAAATTTTTTGCATATTCATTAGTTAATTACTTTCTTTTTACCAAGTTCAGGAAGTGGTAAATAAGGTACTACACCTGATCCTGAATTTTTATCAATAATTACTTTTTCAATATCAGCTAAAACTTTTTCCATAGTTTCTAAGTACATTCTGTCTTTAGTGACTTTTTTAGCTTTTGCATATTCATTATAAATAGACACAAATCTGCTAGCTTCACCTTCGGATGCAGCAACAACTCTTTGTTTATATGCCTCTGCTGCTTGCATAATTTTTGCAGCTTCCCCTCTTGCTCTCGGTATAACATCATTAGCATATGCTTCAGCTTCATTTTTAGATCTCTCCATGTCAGCTCTGGCTGCTTGAACATCTCTAAAAGCATCAATCACTTGATCGGGTGGGTCAGCTTTTTGTGTTTGAACCTGTGTGATTTGAATACCACTATTGTATTCATCCAAAATTGATTGAATAATTTCTTGTGTCTCAATTTCAATTTTTGCTCTACCTTCGGTTAAAATTTGTTGAATTCTACTTTTTGCAATAACTTCTCTCATTGCAGTTTCAGCAGCAGCTTTTACTGTTCCTTCAGGGTCTTGAATTTGAAATAAAAACTTCCCAGCGTCTTTAATTACCCAAAATACTGAAAAATCTATGTTTACTATATTTTCATCACCAGTTAACATTAAACTTTCTTGCGGAACATCAGCAACGCCTCCACCTGAAGAAAAGCCACTATCTCTTTCAGATCTAAATCCAATATCCATTCGATTTACTTTTGTAACTTTTGGTGTTTGAACAGATTCTACAGGGAAAGGAATGTGATAGTTTAATCCTGGTTGAGTAGTTTTTATAAATTTACCAAATCTTAAAACCACACCCTGTTCATCTGGCAACACTCTATAAAGACCGCTTGCTAACCATATAAAGCCAATAATTATTAACCCTAGTACAATTGGTTTACCACCTGATGATTTTCCACCTGGTAAAAAATTTTTAATCTTATCTTGAATTTCACTTATTATCTTATCAATGTCTGGCGGTGTTGGCCCATTACTTGAACCATTTCCTCCACCTGGAGATGAACCCCAAGGACTTTCACCTTTGCCTTTAAAATCATCTGACATATGACAAACTATATAGTGTTTTTATCATAAAAAACAAGTAATGATCAAAATATGACTGATAAAAAGCCAGAACTAAGTGACGCAATGAAAAAGAAGCTAGAGCCAAAAAAATTCACTAAAAATCCTATTCTTGGAACTAAATTTACGATTGCAATCTCTAGTGCAAAAGGTGGGGTCGGAAAATCTACTTTTGCAACTAATCTTGCATTGGCACTAAAACAAATTGGATGTAAAGTTGGTTTACTAGATGCTGATATTTACGGTCCATCAATTCCAAAAATGTTTAACATCAATGAAAAACCAAAAAGCGATGGTCAAAAATTAGAGCCAATAATAAAATACGACATTCAGTGCATGTCTATTGGTTTTTTAGCAGATCAACAAACTCCTATGATTTGGCGTGGCCCAATGGTGACAAGTGCAATAAAAACTTTTACTCAAAAAGTAAATTGGAAAGATTTAGATTTTATAATTGTAGATATGCCACCAGGAACTGGTGATACTCAACTTACATTCTCTCAAGAGATAAAAATGGATGGTGCAATAATTATTTCAACACCACAAGAAGTAGCATTACTTGATGTAAAAAGAGGAATTAAGATGTTTGATAAACTTGGTGTTAAAATTTTAGGACTAGTTGACAACATGAGTTACTTTACAGGTGATGATGGAAAAAAATACAAAATTTTTGGTGAAGGTGGTGTAAAAAGAACTGCTGAAGAATTTAGTAAAGAGTTTTTAGGTGAAATTCCTATTAACCCTGAAGTTGGAAAATGTGGGGACGAGGGAAAACCCATAGTTGAGGCCGATCCTAATCACGAGATATCAAAAATATTTCTAAATTTTGCTAAAAAAATTAGATCTACTTATTTAAATAATTAATCTTTTTAATAATCAAATCATTTATCATTTTTGCACCTGCAAGTGAAGGGTGATAGCCATCATAAAAAAAGAAGTTGTTTTCATCATGAGTTGTACATAGAGCAAATCCCTCCTTACAAAATGCTTTGTAAGAATAAACTTTCTGAACTTTAGGATTATTAATACTATCAAAAAACTGAATTACTTCTTTGTTTTGTTTTAAAAAATCTGAATATTTGTAATTAAATACCCTAATCATATTTTCAAATTTTCTTTTTTGCATATTCACGCCCATATCAGGAATGGGATACAAAAGTATTACATCATTATTTACCGATATTTCTTCGATAAAATTAATAAAAGCGTTCTGTATAGATTGTGGATCATTTTTTTGTGATTTTTTATCAACAAAAAGGTGGGCCCAATGTAAAGCCCTACCATCCACTCTCTTGTTATAAATATATAATGAAGTCTCACCACCAATGATTATTATGTTGTTTTTAGATTTATTTAAAATTTTATCAATACTGTCTCTTAATTGATTGTAACCATAATTAATTGCTTTTCTTTTTCCATGCTTGTCTATCAGATCTACATCTTTCAAATGAAAATAACCACCA
>Ga0307986_10003800_pt1 | contig 10398 bp, 11 predicted proteins | sample EllFjometageno82_FD_203170 | JGI IMG/M metagenome (GOLD analysis project Ga0307986, IMG submission 203170) | Marine microbial communities from Ellis Fjord, Antarctic Ocean - #82 | ecosystem: Environmental > Aquatic > Marine > Unclassified | place: Southern Ocean | collected 2014-10-09
CTTTTGTGTTTAGTCCCGCTGGACGAAACAAGTGTCAAAGCGTTGAGCCGGGGGCGGGGTGGGATTGGGTTAACGACCGAATTGGTGCTCGCCTGGTGAATCACCACCGGTAGGATCTGTGGCGTGGAAGGCACTTACGACACACTGATGGATCTACTGGACTTGGAGCCACACGGAATCGACGCGTTCGTCGGCGCCGGGCCCACCTACCACTGGGGTGACCGGGTGTACGGCGGCCAGGTTGCGGCCCAAGCTTTATATGCGGCAGCCAAAACCGTCGACCCTGAGTTTCTGCCCCACTCATTGCATGCCTATTTCATCCGCGGTGGGGCATCCAACGAACCCATTCGCTACGAAGTTGACCGCATTCGTAACGGCCGTTCGTTCGCCACACGCCGCGTCGTTGCTCGCCAATCGGCGGGAGCAATCTTTAACCTCTCCGCTTCCTTCCAAAAGATGGAAGATGGTGCCGATGTCCAGACATCAGAGATTCCCGACGTTGTCGGACCTGAAGATCTCAAACCCGATGGCTACACCCACATGTTCGAGGCCCGTTCGATTCCGGTCAACCGCTACCGTGCGGCCCATTGGGCCAAACTGGCCGGTCCGTTGCCCGACGATCCAATTATCGCCGCGTGTGGCCTCACCTTTGTTTCCGACGACAATCCAATGGAAGCCATCACTAAAACTCACCCGGAACGCCCCACAGATCGCGATCCCGAAACCTGGCCGTTCATGGGAGCGTCCCTCGATCATGCCGTCTGGTTTCATCGCCCTGCCCCCATCAACGAATGGATGCTCTACGACATGCGCCCCCACGGCATGGCCGGCGGTCGAGGCGTGGCGTTCGGCGAAGTGTTCACCCAGTCGGGCCTCCACGTAGCATCCATTGCGCAAGAAGGTTTAGTACGAGTTCGCCGAGACCCGTCGGCCTAACTGCGACCACATCAGGCTGACATAGGGTCCACCCATGGGCGGTGCACTTGACCACTTTCCTGAGGACTGGAAGCGAGTTTGTCAGACGCCCTTGGCCATGTTTTCGAAGCGAGTGAACTTGGGGACGAACACCAAACGACTGGTCCCGGTGGGACCATTACGGTGTTTGGCAATGATGACTTCGGCTTCGTTGCGGTGCTCGGTTTCGGGGTTGTAGACCTCGTCACGATACAAAAACATCACGACGTCGGCGTCCTGCTCGATGGCACCAGACTCGCGAAGGTCGGCCAACATCGGGCGCTTGTCTTGACGACTTTCGAGCCCACGAGACAACTGCGACAACGCAACCACGGGGCATTCGAGTTCACGGGCCAGGATCTTAAGACCACGGCTGATCTCGGAGATCTCGACCTGGCGGGACTCGGCCCCAGACCGGCCCGTCATCAGCTGAATATAGTCGACACAAATCATGCCCAGGGGGCCGACACGGCTCTTAAGGCGGCGGGCCTTGGAGCGTATGTCCATGATGGTGAGGTTGGGGTTGTCGTCGATCCAAATTGCCGCCTCGGCCAAACGCCCGACGCTAGTTGAAATCTTTTGCCAATCATTGGGATCGAGTTGACCGGTACGCACCCGTGATGCGTCGACCTTGGCATCGGCGCACAACATACGTTGGCTGATTTCGAGCTGGCCCATTTCGAGCGAGAAGAACAGGCATGGCTTGCCGGCGTAATCGCGACTACCCATTGCCGCATTGACCACGGCTCCTAAGGCGAAACTGGTCTTACCCATGGCGGGTCGGGCACCAATGACGATGAGGGACGAGTTCTGCATTCCCGACATCATTTCGTCGAGATCGCGATAGCCCGTTGGCGTGCCGGTAATGGAATCGCCCTGTTCGTACAACTCTTCAAGACGATCGAGGTTGCCTTTGAGAAGGTCTTTGATCTCGGCCATGGAGTCGACCACACGACCCTGAGCCACATCAAACATGAGTGTCTCGGCCGAATCGACTGCCTTAGTGACATCGTCGGGCTTGGAGTAACCAAGCTCGCTAATATCGCCGGCGGCACGAATTAGGGCCCGCAATATGTAGTGGTCATAGATGATGTCGGCGTACCTGGAGGCGTTGGTGGCCGCCGGGGTACTGGCCTGGAGATCGATTAACGCTGACGGTCCACCGATAGTTTCTAGCAAGTCGGCTCGATCAAGCTCATCGGCCACGGTGACAGTGTCGGCCGGCTCGCCCGCGCCGTACAGCGACGAGATTGCCTCAAAGATGTGACCGTGGGCCGGACGGTAGAACTGCTCAGCCGTACAAATCTCCATCGCATCGGCGATGGCGTCGCGAGTGAGCAACATGGCTCCGAGCAACGAGCGTTCGGCCGCTAAATCTTGGGGCGGGATACGAACGGCTTTTTGAGGAGGAGATTCTGATGAATTTAGATCCGGGAAGTATTCTGACACGACGATTCTTAACGACCTAGAGGAAGCACTCCAACAGCGATAGGCGGGAATTTAATCCCATTGTCGCGAAGGGGTATGACATTGTCGCCGGGTGCGGACTCGATTGCGCACCAGTTATGCACGGATACATCACTCAACTTGGGGTTTTCCTGTGGACAGTCTGTGGACGGCCCTAAAAAACAGAACGGGCCCGGGGATTTCTCCCCGGGCCCGTTCTAAATACTTGGTTGAGTTGTGTCGTTAGACGGCAACAACCTCGACCTGGATTGCAACGCTTACCTCGGGGTGAATCCGAGCAGAAACGCTGTGCATACCAAGGCTCTTAATGGCATCGCCAGTGAGATCCTTGCGGTCGATGGTGACGTTGACTTGTTCGCCAAGGGCCGTCGAGATATCGGCGGTGGTAACCGAACCAAAAAGCTGACCCTCGGGGCCAGCGTTGGCACCGATAAGGATGACCTTCTCGGCAATGCGAGCAGCCACGGTCTGTGCTTCGGCCAAGGTATTGGCTTCGGCAAGTTCGCGGGTACGGCGCATAGCAATGGCCTGCCGTTCGGCACCAGGGGTGGCCTTAAGAGCAAGATCATTGGCAATGAGGTAGTTGCGTCCGTAGCCATCGGAAACGGTGACGACATCGCCACGGTTACCAAGATTGGCTACATCGGCACGAAGTACGATTTTCACGATTCGCTCTCCTCGGTGGTGGTGGCCTCTACCGCATCAACAGGTGCCGTGTCGGTAGCGTCCTTGCTCGGCGGTGGACCCGACGGGCGTGGTGCTGGACCTTCGACTCGGCGATCGCCCTTGTCGCGGCGAGCGCCGCCACGTTGGGTGGTGACCCGGTTGGTGTAAGGAATGATGGCCATCTCGCGTGCGTTCTTTACGGCACGGGCGATGGTGGACTGCTGCTGCGTGCTGTTACCAGACACGCGACGAGCGCGGATCTTGGCACGGTCAGAAACGAAGCGACGCATCAGGCTTGCATCTTTGTAATCGACGTATTCGATTCGCTCTTGGGTGAGAACGCTGACCTTCTTCTTGGTCCGGCGTCCATTGTCTTTTTTGGGGTTCATGCGGCGTGCTTTTGCCATTAGAACGGCTCCTCATCGGGGTTGTAGGCGGGGGGCTCATTGGAAACGGGCGTGGGTGTGCCGCCTCCTTGGGAGCCACCAAAGTTGCTGTCTCCGCCGGTAAATTCGTTACGGGTAATTTCGGCGCTGGCCCAGCGAAGGCTGGGGGAAACGTCGTCGGCAATAATTTCGACCTTGGAGCGGCGATCGCCCTCCTTGGTTTCCCATGAGCGCTGCTCAAGACGTCCGTAGACGACTACGCGTGAGCCCTTGGTAAGTGTTTCTGAGACATTTTCGGCCAGCTTTTGCCAGCACGTTACGTCGAAGAACGAAACCTTGTCTTCTTTGCCATCGCGGCCTTTTTGGTTCCACGCGACACCAAAGCTACATACTGCTGCACCGTTAGGGGTGAAGCGAAGCTCTGGGTCTCGGGTGACGTTTCCGACGACGGTTACGGTGTTATCAAATGCCATGGGGTTCTCCTAGTTGGCAGCGGGTGCTGCGGCTTCAACTTCGACTTCACCAAAGAAACCACGGCGGGTAGCTTCGGCGTCGGGAAGGCGCAACAATTTATGGCGGACAACTTCGTCCGCAAGGCGGAGCTGACGTTCCACCGTGGCGTTAATACCGCCACCGCTGAGCAGCTCGATAACCACATAGTGACCTTCGGTCTTGTGGTTGATCTCGTAAGCAAACTTGCGCTTGCCCCACTTGTCGGTGCTGACGATAGATCCGTCGGCCTCGGTAACAGTGGTGGTTACAAGTTCGATGATGGTGTCGACTGAAGTTTCTTCTTCGTCGGCATCCACAATAAACATGAGTTCATAGGGCCGCATTGGGCACCAAACTTCCTTGTGGTCCCGGCGAACCGGGGCCCCAGGACGGTCCTGGAGCAAGGGATAAATTGTGATCTACCAGACTAACGGCAGTGGGGCCAGAGTGCGACATGTCTCTAACTATCGCGCTGGGGTATGACATTCTTGTACATGACGTCGGGCCCGTCGACGAAACGAATCTTTAGAAACCGTTAACCGCGCACGGGTTGACTTCGTAGTGAAGACTGACATCATCCGTTGAAGGAAATCCATGAACAATTCTGCTGTCCCAATCGCATCCGCCAAGAACAACCGAAAGCTGCAACTGTTCGGCGGTGGCGTAGTAGCGCTGGCGCTAATCTTGTTGGCCGGCTGGTATTTCCTTATCCGCGACGACTCCCCTCCGGGCGTCAACGATTCGGGGCAGATTGCCGCTGTCGAAGATGCCATCGCCGCTGATGCCGCCGAGGTGCCCGCTGAATCACAACCACCCGCTGACGACACTCCCGCAGAAGCACCCGCACAACCACCCGCCGACGACACAACCGCCGAGATTGGCTTCGATGGCACTTGGACTGTCGACAACTCGCTCGGCTCATTCACCGACTTCACGTCGGCGTTTGTTGGCTTTCGTATCGACGAGGAATTGGCCAGTGTCGGCGGTCAGACCGTCGTGGGCCGGACACCCGAAGTGACGGGAACCCTCGAGTTTGAAGGCACCACCATTACCAGCACCCAGATACTTGTCGACATGACTGGACTTACCACCGACAGTGGCGCTCGCGATAGGCATATCAAAAGCCAGTCGATCGAGACCAACAACTTCCCCGAAGCGCTGTTCGCCCTTACCTCCCCTATCGAGCTTGGTACATTGCCCGGCGATGGCGTCGACGTCAGTTTTGATGCGACCGGCGACCTAACCGTGCATGGCGTAACTCGCTCAGTAACCATCCCGCTCAACGCCAAGGTGGTGGGCGGCGTCATCGTCGTTACCGGCGAATTGAACTTGCTCCTAAGTGACTACGACATAGCTGCTCCTCAGGCCGCCATCGTGCTCACAGTGCAAGACAATGCTGACATGGAGTTCCAACTCTTCTTCACGATGTAGGCAACGCATCGCGACGATGCGGGCGCTACCATCGGACGCTCTGGGAGAGGTGGCCGAGTCAGGTTGAAGGCGCTTCCCTGCTAAGGAAGTAACTGTCGTAAGATGGTTCGAGGGTTCAAATCCCTCCCTCTCCGCCAGATGCGTTGGGCCCGGTGTATTACACACCGGGCCCTTTGCATTCACGGGATCACCCACGGTTGGGGTCGGACGGCCCCGTGAAGTCCTGCATTTTGGTGTGCCCAGAGACACACTCAACAATATTACATTTATGTGTCAATTGTGACAGATGCGCTGTAACTTGTTACTTCCCCCCATCAAACCCATCCCTTCACGTCCGGGATGGCAAGGAGGTTTCACCTCATGGAAATCCAGAAGAAAATCTACGCGCACGCCCTAACGATCGCGATCACAGGACTCCTCGTCCTTGGCGCCTTTGCCGGCCTCATCAATGGCTTGTCCGGCTCAGCTGACGCGGGAGTTTCAACCGCCACAATCGAACCAGTCGAACTGATCCACACGGTTCCGGCCAGCGGCAATGCCGTCGTCACCGAATCAGTGACCGAGGAACTCCCCTGGATAAAACTAGACATCCCCGGCGAACTCATCTTGGCTGCGTACACCGACACCAACCCCGATGAATGGGTCGAGACAATAATCAGAAACCTGCGGTCTGAACCAACCCCGGTAGCCACACCCACTCCTGTTGTTCAACTAGCAGCGGTTCAAACCGATGGCTGGGACGCACTCCGCCACTGTGAGTCAAGTGGCAACTACGCCATCAACACCGGCAACAGTTTCTACGGCGCTTACCAGTTCACGATCGGTACATGGAACGCCGTTGCTGGCATCATCGACCCCACTTGGGTTGGCACTCGCCCCGACCTCGCTTCCCCAGCGGTCCAGGACCAGATGGCATACGCACTGCGCCACACCATTGCGTGGGGTGGTTGGCAACACTGGCCCGTCTGTGGCCGTTTCATCGCCTAGCCCGCTCTAAAAAATCTAGCGCTGATACCTCGGCTGGACCTGTTGCCGGCGCATAGCCCGACTCGGATTTCTGAGTTGCAGGCGAACTAGGTTTCGCGCCACCCACTGGCAAAGTAGAGTAATTATTCGCAACTAGCGCTCGTAGCTCAATTGGATAGAGCATCTGACTACGGATCAGAAGGTTGGGGGTTCGAGTCCCTCCGAGCGCGCAGTATAAATCCCTCGCCTTGGGCGGGGGATTTTTGCTTTACGAGTCGTCGTCGCCGCAGTTGCCTAACTCCGTAACTCTCTAGTGTGGGAAACTTGACGCATCATGAACGCTTCTGATGTTGTTTCTGCTCTCCGGTCCACTATTGGTGACACAGCCGTCCTGACCGGGTCCGACGCCGAACCAGCGTTCACCGACTGGCGCAAGGTGTACTCCGGATCCGCCATCTGTCTGGTTCGTCCCAACTCCACCGAGCAAGTCTCCGACGTCATGCGCATTTGCCACGATGCTGGTATTTGCGTGGTGCCGCAGGGTGGAAACACCGGCATGTCGGGCGGGGCTACACCGTCAGGTGATCGGCCGACCATCGTCTTGTCACTGATGCGCATGAACCAAATCGAATCCGTCGATAAGGAGCGCTACACGATTACTACCCAGGCAGGTGTGTCCATTCAGGACCTGCACGAGGCAGCCGCTTCCGTTAATCGACTTTTTGCTCCTGACTGGGGTGCGCGTGGCAGCGCCACAATCGGTGGTGGAATGTCCACCAATGCGGGCGGCAACAACGTACTTCGCTACGGCAATATGCGCGACCAGATTATGGGGCTCGAAGTAGTCCTACCTGATGGTCGGGTCTGGAACGGTCTACGGGCGCTACGCAAAGACAGCTCGGGATATGACTTAAAACAGCTGTTCATCGGGGCTGAAGGCACCCTTGGCACCATCACCCGAGCCACAGTCAAACTGCATCCAGCGACACCCAACGCACAGTCGGCGTTGGCCGCCCTCACCTCGCTGGACAACCTAGGCGGCCTCTTCGACTTGGCCCGCGAGTACGCCGCCGAATCCGTCACCGCATTCGAACTTGTGCCCAATATGGGCCTCACCCAAGTGTGCAAAGTGTTCGATCTTCAACGACCGATCAGCACCATCGAAGACTTCTATGTACTCATCAAGGTCGCCGCCGCTCAGCCGGTCACCGACATGATCGCCGACTTCTTGTCAGCCGCGGCCAACGCTGGACTCATCAGCGATGCGATCGTGGCTGGCACCCAAGACCAAGAAGATCGTCTCTGGATGATCCGAGACGAACTTTCTCCATCGGGCATCTACAAGCACCACGCCATCGGACTCAAGATGGACGTCGCTGTACCCATCGACAAAATTGCCGACTATCACGATGGTGTAAGCGCTATCGCCAGCAAGATCGTGCCCCGAGCCCACACCTACGGCTTTGGTCACATTGGCGACGGCAACCTGCACATGATGGTGATGCCGTTTGACGACGACTACGTCGACGAGTTTGCTTCCAAGAAGCCCGAACTCATCGCCGCTATCGACGAAGCCACCTTCGCCTTGGGCGGCACGCTGAGCGCCGAGCACGGGATCGGGCAAGAACTCCGGACCCGCATCGGTGCCCAGAAGTCCGATCTCGAGTGGGAAATGATGCGCTCCATCAAGGCCATGTTCGACCCCGACGGTCGCATGAACCCCGGCAAGCTGTTTCCGCCCAGCTAATCCTCTTCCCGCTTCCTGCTAGCCCAGGGTGAGAGTGTCGAGATCCTTGGCTACGACGATTTCTCCTTCGAAGCCACCCGCTCGGACATCCTGGACAAAAAGCTGCTCGTCCTCTTCGGTCAGCGGCGCCGGAATCAAATGCGTCAAAATAAGTTTGCCGACACCAGCCTCCTTAGCTTGGGCTCCAATGAGTCGCGTATCGGCGTGATAGTCGAGGATGAACTGCCTCGCCTCGGGTAATGCCTGGATTACCTCGAACCGCATGGCCTCATAGACCAGTACATCGGCGCCGGCCGCTAGCTCGGCCACTTCGCCACACACCAAGGTGTCGCCGCTGATGGCGATGCTGCCGTCGGGTGAATCGACCCTGTAACCCACGGCATGCGACACCGGTTCATGGCGTACCTGCATGGCCGAAACCCGCACGTCACCTCGACTCCACACTTCGGTGAGCTCGGTTGGTAACTCGAATGCAGTGACGTTGACCTGCGGTTTTGTGGCGCGATGGTTGTGCTCAACCCGGACCGCAACATCCTCTTCCCAAGCGTCTAGCATCTTGTCGACAAACCGCTCAGCCGGCCCGGCGGGCAGAACAATAGGCATCGGTAGATTGCCCCCCGCCCGGTCCATCACCCAGCGCGACAACACCAAATCCTGCAACCCCGTCAGATGATCACTGTGATGATGTGTGACAAAGACCCCATCCAACTGACCGGGCCAAACTCCCATCGCGGCCAACCGCATAAGGGTGGATCGACCAGCGTCAAACTGCAGGTTGACGTCACCGCACTGCACCAACACGCCTGGGCCGGCACGATCCGGCGAAGGAATCGGAGTGCCACTACCCGTAATTGTCACTGAGGTCGTCATGCCTTGACCGTAACCCATCCAAATCGCAGTGGTAAGCCCCACTGAGCGGGGCTTACCACTGCTATTTGAGTGAGGGTGACTAGTTGTTCACCATTTCAGCGGTCACGACCACCGTGAGCACGTCACGACCTGGGCACACACCTGTATCGACGGATCGAAGCGCAGCGTCGGTTACCACGAAACCAACACCGGACGGGCACGCGACCGTGGCCGACGTCTCGGCCGCTACGAAAACACCTTCATCAGATATCAGAGGTCCGTCAGTGACATGGATATATAACGCATCCGCGGAGTCGTTGCTGACTTCGATGGTTGGCTCGGCGTCAGACCCTCCTACCACGGCCCAAGTGATCCAAAACATCGCGAGGATCACAATCGCGCTGGCGAACAAACCAACAACCCACACCTTCCATCGGGGCCAACCACCGTGATCGACAGGCTCGGTACTTCGCCGCGCCGTCTGGTTTGCTCGCTCAGGCACAGAGTTAGTCACCTGTCGAATCTAACCACCCCGAACCGAACCGGTGGGCAATCATCGGGCCAGGGCCCGATGATTGCCCACGGCTACGTTGTTTGCGGGTGGTTGGTGCCCTAGTTAGTGGTGGCGCCGAGGCGTTGAGCTTCTGCCCGAAATTTGGCGATGTTGGTTTCTTTCAACGACTCGTACCCACGGATGATGTCGGGTAGTTCGGCGATAGTCACCGCCCGATCGTAGGTATCCACCGAAAGGCCAGCCAAGGTTCCCGTGACCATCGATTTGTAATCGTCAATCAGATCGCGTTCGAGTTGACGATGTTTCGTCCTGCCAAATACGTCGGTGGCCTTGCCACGCACGCCCTTCATACGGGCCAGGATTGCAAATGCGGCCGAGCCGGTGCGGCGCAAACCGATCTTCTTGTCGCGTCCCATCCGTCGCATCGCTGGTGGATGCAGTTTGTAGGTGATCTTGGCACCAGACCCAAACTGCTCACTCACCGCGGCAGCAAACTCCTCGGACCGATACAACCGGGCCACTTCGTATTCGTCTTTGTAGGCCATCAACTTGTAGAGGTAACGAGCAACCGCCTCAGTCAATCGAGTGTCACCACCAACTGCGGCTTCGGCGACTCGAACCGTCTGTACGAACTCGACATAGCTTCGTGAGTAGGCCTGGTTTTGATAGTCGATGAGGTCCGGGACTCGGATAGTCAACAAGCGAGTAAGTTCGGCCGACGGATCTTCGACCTGCTCCATAAGGGTGGTCACCTGAGGCGAAACGGTAGGCGTCGAGTCGCCGGCAACAAGATCGAGTCCATCAATCCACTCCGGATCAAGCACCATCTGGCGACCCGCCCGGAAGGCCTGATGATTCATGTCCACCGCCGTACCGTTGATCTCGATAGCTCGCTCGATCGACGCCGACGAGATCGGAATGACCCC
>Ga0307986_10003802_pt1 | contig 10396 bp, 9 predicted proteins | sample EllFjometageno82_FD_203170 | JGI IMG/M metagenome (GOLD analysis project Ga0307986, IMG submission 203170) | Marine microbial communities from Ellis Fjord, Antarctic Ocean - #82 | ecosystem: Environmental > Aquatic > Marine > Unclassified | place: Southern Ocean | collected 2014-10-09
TTAAATAAATATGAAAAAATTAAATATAAAAGGAAAGTAAATATAACATTTATAAATTCATCTAAATAATTAATTTCATACTCAAAGATAAAAGTTAAGAGTATAAAAACAATAGATTTTAAAATTAGAATTGTTATAAGAAAAAATATCCAATCTTTGAATAAACTTGGTCTTAAAGTTATATTTCTAAGATAAGCTGCTGCACCACACAATAATAAATAAATCAAACTACTTATACCAATTGGCATCCCAACAACAACATCGTTAAATAACCCCGCAACAAAGACCAAAATATATCCTAAGCTTTCTTTTTTTTTTAAACTATAATAAAAAATTAAAATATAAGAAAAATTAAATGAAAAATATTTCAATCCTAGACTATTAAAATCAAATTCATTTAATACAGAAAGAATAAGTAGAATTGATGGAAAAAGTCCATATAATTTTTCTTTTAATCTATTTTTATTAATTTCTTTCATTTAGTTTTTTTTTTGTTTTGCTTTGCTTAAAACACAGTTTCTATATTCATCGGTACCTTCTTTAAAAAGTTTGTTAAAAAATGTTTTTTTACATTTACTTCCATATAAAAGGTTAATTTCATGAAAGTATATTTTTTCTTTATTAACTTTATTTGTTTTGGCAATCTTTTTTTGTTCTATCAGTTGAATTTCCATCTTAATAACTTTATTTTTTAATATATTGTTTTCTTCTTCAATTTTAATTCTTATTTCTTCTTCAATTTTTTTTTGCTCTAATAGTACCCTTAGGGTTTCTTTATATTTATTAATTTCTTCGATTTGATTATTTATTTCTTTTATTCCTACTTGAGATGTGGGATCAAAAATTTTTTTTTCTTTTGAAAAATTCACTACTTTCACGTATTTAAGCTGAGAAAAATCTACATTAAAATCAATTATTGTGTCATTTGTAACAGAAGTGTTTTTTTGCTTAATTATGTTCCCAACGGGAATTCCACTTTTAAATAATCCCCCTGCACCAGATGTTATAACAAATATATTTTCATCACTTTTATTTAAATCTTGCCCTTTGATATACTGTAAAACTCCATTATTCTTTCCATTTCCTGACATAATAGATTGTGTATCACTTGGCTGTAATGATACTGGAATTTTAGAATTGATATCAGAAAGTAATAATACTCTAGAAGATAAATAATTAACTTCAACCACTTTGCCAACTAAATATACTCCATCAAGAACTACCATTCCTAACTTAATATTATTTCTACTTCCCTTGTTAAGTACAACAGATTTTAAAAATGGACTCTGTTTATCAATTAATACTTTTGCAAATATTTCATCAACATTAATAAAATAATCATCAATTAGTTTTTTGTACTTAGTATTTTCAAGAATAAGAATTCTATTAGATAAAGCTGATGATCTTAAATTCTCTAAATCAATCGTATTTTTTTCATTCTCTTTATAAAGAGTTAAGTGATTTTTAATTTTTGAATAATTCGTTTTTACAAGATTTTCTGGTCCTGAAATAATATATGATGATCTATATACAACTTCTTTAATGGAAATTTTGACATAATTAACAATTTTAAAATTAAAGCTTCCTAAAATCAAAAATATTATAGAAAAAAATATTAATCCTAATAATGAAAATCTTTGTTGTGTTCCTTTTTTTAAAAATGCAGATCTTATTGCTATTACAAAATCATCTCTGCTGGATTCCATTTTCTTTAATATTCAGATAACATCGTGGAGAAAGTTTCTTCTTGATCCAGAGCTTTACCAGTTCCGATTGCAACACAAGCTAATGGGTCATCTGCTACATGCACTGGCAGTCCTGTTTCTTTTGAAAACCTTTTATCAATATTTTTCAATAAAGCTCCACCACCTGTCAAAGTTAGCCCCATATCCACTAAATCAGCAGATAATTCTGGTGGTGTATTTTCTAATGCATCTTTTATTCCATTAACCATTTCTTTCAAAATGCCATTCAATGCTTCTGCAGTATCTTCTTCAGTTATATTAACTTCTTTCGGTGTACCTGATCTTAAATCTCTACCCTTCACTGCATATGTATTGTTGTTTGATGGAATTGCTGTGCCAATTTCTTTTTTTATTTTTTCTGCAGTGCTATCTCCAATCATAAGATTATATTCTTTTCTCATATAGTTAATCATAGCAGCATCCATAGCGTCTCCTGCAACTCTTAATGATTTTGAATAAACTAAACCGCCTAAAGACATAACTGCAATTTCAGTTGTTCCACCACCAATATCAACTACCATTGAACCAGTAGCTTCTGAAATTGGTAATCCCGCACCAATAGCTGCAGCTATAGGTTCTTCAATTAACTGTACTCTCCTTGCACCAGCAGCTAGAGCACTATCTTGAATTGCTTTTCTTTCAACTGGAGTAGATCCAGTTGGAACACAAATTAAAATTCTGGGATTTGCAAAAGTTTTACCTTTATGAACTTTTTTTATAAAATGTTTAATCATTTCTTCTGTAACTATAAAGTCTGCGATCACACCATCTCTTAAAGGTCTTATGGCACTGATATTTCCAGGTGTTCTTCCAAGCATCGTTTTTGCCTCATCACCAACAGCTAAAACTGTTTTTTTTCCAGCATTATCAACTATTGCAACAACAGATGGCTCATTTAGAACAACTCCATGTCCTTTTAATACTACAAGTGTATTTGCAGTCCCAAGATCAATTGCCATATCTTGACTCCATATATTTGTTAAATTTTTAAACCATTTAGCCATCTTATATACCCTTCACTTTCTGAGTTTCGTGCTCTATTGGAGCAGTTTTTTTTCTTTTAATAATCATTTTATTTAAAGCACCTAGATAAGCATTGGCTGATGCAACCAATGTATCTGTATCTGAAGCTTGCCCAACAGTAGTTTTTCCATCCTCTTCAATACGAACACTTACAGTTGCTTGAGCATCTGTTCCTTCGGTTACCGCGTGTACTTGATATAATTGTAATTTTACATCGTGTGGGTATAAAGTTTTTATACATTTAAAAATAGCATCAACTGGACCATCACCAGTTTCTAAAGTTGATTTAATCTCACCATAAACATCAAGAGTCATTTCAGCTTTTTGTGGTTCACCTGTTCCTGCAAAAACTTTTAATGATTTCAAATTAATCACATATTTATCTAAAACTAAGCTATCATCAACTAAAGCTATGATATCATCATCATAAATATGTTTTTTCTTGTCTGCTAAAATTTTAAACTTACCAAAAGCAGTTTGAATAACATCATCTGTAACATTTGCATAACCAAGATCATTTAATTTTTCTTTAAATGCGTGTCTACCAGAATGTTTTCCCATTACTAAAGAAGTTTTTTTAACACCTACGCTTTCTGGTGTCATGATCTCATACGTTTCTCTATGCTTAAGCATACCATCCTGATGTATTCCAGCCTCATGTGCAAACGCATTTTTTCCTACTACTGCTTTATTAAATTGTACAGGAAATGTAGCATTGGAAACAATTTTAGAAGCTTTACTTAATAATTCAGTTTTAATTCCAGTTTTATAAGGCATTAAATCATTTCTAGTTCTTATTGCCATAACAATTTCTTCAAGTGCAGCGTTACCTGCTCTTTCACCAATGCCATTGATTGTACACTCAACTTGTCTTGCTCCTGCAGAAACTCCTGCTAAAGAATTTGCAACAGCTAATCCTAAATCATTATGACAATGAACTGATAAAATAGCCTGATCAATATTTGGAACTTTATTTTTTAAAGTTGTAATAATTTTAGTAAACTCAGAAGGAATTGTATATCCAACAGTATCTGGAATATTAATTGTTTTTGCGCCACTAGCAATTGCAAGTTCAACTATTTTACACATAAAATCCATATCAGTTCTTGTGCCATCTTCACAAGACCATTCCACATCGTCAGTAAGATTTCTTGCATAGCTCACACTTTCTTTTATTGCATCCAAAACTTGTTCTGGCGTTTTGTTCAACTTAAACTTCATATGAAGAGGACTAGTTGAAATAAATGTGTGAATTCTAAACCTTGGAGCTGCTTTTAACGCTTCATGACATGCATCAATATCTTTTTTATTTGATCTTGCTAACCCACATGGAATTGAATTTTTTAAAATTTTACTTATTGCCGCTACAGATTCAAAATCTCCTGGAGATGCAATAGGAAAACCAGCTTCGATTATATCAACTCCCATCTCATCAAAAATTCTAGAAATCTGAATTTTTTCTTCAAGACTCATTGATGCACCAGGTGATTGCTCACCATCTCGCATCGTAGTGTCAAATATGATAACTTTATTTTTTTCGCTCATAGCCAATAATTTTGAAAATTATAATACAATCTATAATAGAGTTTGTACAATAATTTATAATTTGACTATAGCTACAGTGCTCGATCTGGGTTTGTTTTTTATAAAAATTAACTCTTATCGCTATCTATTAACTTCTTCTTACCAATCCAAGGCATCATTGCTCTGAGTTCAGCACCTACTTTCTCAATTGGATGGTCCGCAAGATCTTTTCTCATTTTTAAAAAGTTCTTCTGTCCACCTTCACACTCCTTCATCCAGTCTTTAGTAAATTTACCAGATTGAATATCGGCTAAAACTTCTTTCATTCTTTTTTTACTTTCACTGTCTACAACTTTTTTACCAGATACATACTCTCCATATTCTGCTGTATTTGAGATAGAGTAATTCATGTTAGCAATTCCACCTTCGTAGATAAGATCTACTATCAATTTTACTTCATGCAAACATTCAAAATATGCCATTTCTGGTTCATATCCAGCTTCAGTTAAAGTTTCAAAACCATTTTTAATTAGCTCAACTAATCCACCACAAAGAACTGATTGCTCTCCAAATAAATCCGTTTCACATTCATCTTTAAAAGTCGTTTCAATAATACCTGATTTTCCTCCACCAATAGCTGAAGCATAAGATAATGCAAGATCTCGTGCTTTGCCAGTACCATCTTGGTGAACAGCAAACAAGCATGGTACACCACCACCTCTTTCAAATTCACTTCTAACTAAATGCCCAGGCCCCTTTGGCGCAACCATAAATACATCTAAATCCTTTCTTGCTTCAATTAATTTATAATGAATATTTAATCCATGGGCAAAAGCTATACTTGTACCTGCTTTAATTCTTTGCTCAATATGGTTTTTATAAATTGATGCTTGTAATTCATCTGGTGTAAGTATCATTGCAACTTCTGCCCACTCAGCAGCATCAGATAAGCTCATTACTTTTAATCCTTTTGACTCTGCTTTTGCTTTACTTGCAGAACCATCTCTAAGAGCAACAACAACTTCTTTAGCTCCACTATCTTTTAAGTTTAATGCATGTGCGTGTCCTTGACTTCCATAACCAAAAATTGCTATTTTTTTTCTCTTAATTAAATCTACATCTGCATCTTTTTCATAAAACATTTTCATTTTTTTCTCCTATTGGTAATTAATTTAAAATTTCTGCACCTCTTGTCATTGCAACCGCTCCAGTTCTTGAGGCACTAACAAGACCAAATGGTTTTAAATTTTTTGTCACACTATCTATCTCTCTTTTTAATGCTGTTATTTGAATTACAGCAGATTTATTTGTTTGATCTAATATAACTGGATTGTATTTTTTACAAGCATTTAAAGCTTTTTTAATTTTACTAGAATTTGCAACAACTTTTAATAATGCCATCTCCTTAAAAATTACTTTTTTATCCTGTCTTTTAAAATTAGCTACTTTATGAACTGGTACTAATTTTTTTAATTGTAATGCTATTTGCTCTATTACTTCTGGAGTTCCGGTGGTTACAATTGTAACTCTTGAAAGGTTTTTTTTATGATCAATCTCTGCAACAGCTAGAGACTCAATATTATAACCTCTACCTGAAAATAAACCGACAACTCTAGCAAGTACACCAGCTTCATTATCTACCCAAACTACAAAAATATGAGTATCAATTTTACCTTTTTTTGTTGGTGTGCTGTATGCTGATTTAGATTTTGGCATTTTAGACTAAAGCTTTTCCTTTTCCTGATATCTTATTTTCTTCCTGATCTTTTGGACCTAATAACATTTGATTATGAGGTTTTCCTGATGGTATCATAGGAAAACAATTTTCTTCCTGATCCACACGACAATCAAAAATTACAGGTCTGTCTGTATTGATCATTTCCTCAATTTTTTCATCTAATTCATCTGGATTCTCAGCTCTAATTCCAACACAACCATAAGCTTCAGCTAATTTTACAAAATCTGGTAGTGCCTCAGAATAGCTCTCTGAATAATTTTTTTCATGTAGTAATTCTTGCCACTGCCTGACCATTCCCATGTATTGATTATTTAAGATAAATATTTTTATTGGTAAATTATATTGCACTGCAGTAGAAATTTCCTGCATTGTCATCAAGATTGAAGCTTCTCCAGCAATATCTATGACTAATTTTTTGGGGTGAGCAACCTGTACTCCTACAGCTGCCGGCAACCCATATCCCATTGTACCAAGTCCACCTGATGTCATCCATCTATTTGGTTTATTAAATTTATAATGTTGAGCTGCCCACATTTGATGCTGACCAACTTCAGTTGTTATAAAAGTGTCTTGATTTTTTGTTAATTCATAAAGTCTTTGAACGGCATGTTGAGGCTTAATAACTTTATTACTATTAACAAAGTTTAATGATTGTTTTGTTCTCCATTTTTCAATTTGTTGCCACCACTTAGAAATTTTTTGCTTATTTGATTTTTCTAAATTTAGATTTTTCTTTTTTAATGTTTTGGATATAGATTGAATAACTTCACTAACATCTCCAACAATAGATAGGTCAACTTTTACAATTTTATTAATTGATGAAGGATCAATATCAATATGAACTTTTTTAGATTTTGGTGAAAATTCATCTATCTTTCCTGTAATACGATCATCAAATCTTGCTCCAATATTAATTAATAGGTCACAGTCATGCATTGCATTATTTGCTTCATAAGTTCCGTGCATACCAAGCATTCCTAAAAACTGATTATCATCCCCTGGATAAGCCCCTAATCCTTGAAGTGTTGATGTAATTGGAAATCCAGTTAAAGAAACTAATTTTCTTAATAACTCACTTGCTTTAGGTCCTGAGTTAATTACACCTCCTCCAGTGTAAAAAATTGGTTTAGAAGCTTTACTCATTAAATTTATTAATTGATCTATGTCGTTTTGATTAAATTTATTAATGACCTTTCCATTCAATTTTTTTTCTTTTTTGGGTTTTGAATACTTAGTTTTTGCAAACTGTACATCTTTTGGTATATCAACTAATACAGGTCCTGGTCTTCCTGTTGTTGCAACTTTAAATGCTTCATGCATTATTCTTGGAAGATCATTGATATCTTTAACTAACCAATTATGTTTCGTACAAGGTCTTGTAATTCCTGTCGTATCACACTCTTGAAAAGCATCAGTTCCAATTAAATGTGTTGGTACTTGTCCCGAAATACAAACTAAGGGTACTGAGTCCATATAGGCATCAGTTAATGCTGTAACAACATTAGTGGCACCAGGTCCTGATGTAACCAATACAACACCAGGTTTTCCAGTTGATCTTGCGTAGCCTTCTGCAGCATGACCAGCACCTTGCTCGTGTCTAACTAAAATATGTTTTATTGATGGATGGTTTTTTAATTCATCATAGATCGGAAGCACTGCTCCACCTGGATAACCAAAAATATGTTCTACTTTTTGGTCTTCAAGACATTTAAATACAATTTCTGCACCACTATATAAGTTACCCATTTGGTCAATCTATTCGACTTTATGTTAATTGGTCAAGTTTAAGCGATGATTTTTTTAATCTTTTTATGAAGTCAGCAATCTTGATTGGATTAATTTTTTCCCAAGATGTCATCCTACTTCTTGCCCATGTGGCTTGTCTTTTGGCGTATTGTCTTGTTTTAATTGAAATTAATTCTTGTGTTTGATCTAAATTAATTTTTTTATTAATGTACTGTGTCAATTCGTCAATTCCTATTACCCTATTTACACTCAGGTCTTTTTTAATTTTGAATTTGATAAATTTTTTTACCTCATTTATTGCTCCCTCCTTAGTCATCTTAATTGTTCTTAATGAAATTCTTTTAACCAAATCTTCTCTTTTAAAATTAATATATAGCTTTAAAAATTCATCATATTTAAATTTAGGTTTAGTTTTGTTTAGCCATTCATACATTGAAATTTTTGTGAATGATTTAATCTCAAAAGCTCTAATTGATCTATGGGTATCATTTGGATCAAATTTACCTTTAACTTTGGGATCAATTTTTAAAAGTTTTTTATAAAAATTTTTTTGACCCTCTTTCTTTTGTTTCGTTCTAATTTTATTTCTAAACTTTAATGGAATTTTTGGAATTTTCACTAGTCCATCAATTAATGTTTGAAAATATAACCCAGTTCCACCAACTAAAATTGGCGTCTTTTTCTTTTTTTGGATTTCTTTAATTTTTTTAATTGCTGCTTTTAACCATTGGCCTGTAGAAAATTTTTTGTTCAAATTCACAACACCATATAAGTGATGCATAATATTTTTTTGATTTTTTTTGTTTGGTCTAGCAGTTAAAATTTTTATCTCTTTATAAACCTGCATACTGTCTGCATTGATAATTTCGCCATTAATTTTTTTTGCAACTTTAATTGCAAAATCTGATTTGCCTGAAGCTGTGGGGCCTGAAATTAAAATAATCTTGGACTGATTGCCCATTATCAATCTAACTTAACACCAATATATCTTCTTTGGTTTTGGTTGTTATAAATAACAATTAAGACTGTCTTTTGATTAGACTTTAGAGCTTTATCAATTATATTTTCAAGATCATTTACAGATTTAATTTTTTTCTTTTGAGCCTCAACTATTATATCACCTATGTTTAAATAGTTAACTGGACTATTTTTTCCAATATTAGTTATAACTAATCCTGTCGTTTGGTTCGGAAGTTTTCTTTGCTCTATATCTTTTTTGTTTAATGGTCTTACTATAATCTTTAAAGATTTAATTTCTAAAATCTCTGGTATTTCTACATCAGGTTTTTTTTCTTTTTCTTTAAAATCCTCTGATGTTTCTAATCTTCCTAGTTTGATTTTTTTGACAATTTCTTTTTTATTTCTCCAGATTTTAACTTCTACTGTTTTACCAACTTCAGTTTGTGCCACAATTTTTGGTAACTCTTTCATAGCTTTTATTTTAGTACCATTAAATTCTATTATTATATCTCCAGCTTTAATTCCACCTTTAGCTGATGGACTATCATCTGATACACTTGCTACTAGTGCTCCTCTCGCTTCACCTAATTTTTCAATATCTGCAATTTCTTTTGTTACCACTTGAATTCTAACTCCAAGCCATCCTCTTTTAGTTTCACCAAATTCAATTAATTGATTAACAACTTTTTTCGCACTATTTGATGGAATTGAAAATCCTATTCCTATTGAGCCTGATTGTCCTAAAATTGCAGTGTTAATACCAATAACATTACCATTCATATCAAATAAAGGTCCACCAGAATTTCCTGTGTTAATTGAAGCATCTGTTTGAATATAATCCTCATATCTTGAGAGTCCTATTGATCTATTCCTTGCTGAAATAATTCCTGAAGTTACCGTCCCACCCAAACCAAATGGATTACCGATTGCTATTACCCAATCACCAATTCTTGCTTTGTCAGAATCACCAAAATTAACTGGTATAAATTTTTTTTTTGAATCTATTTGAAGTACAGCAATGTCAGATAAAGGGTCAGCTCCAATAATTGTTGCTTTGTACTCTTTGTCCCCGCCAACTCTTACTACAATATCTTCGGCATTTTGGATTACATGATTATTTGTAATTATAATTCCTTTTTCATCAATAATAAATCCAGATCCTAGTGCAGAAGATTTTCTTTTTTGCGGTTCTCCAAATTCCTTAAACATGTCCTCAAAGGGTGATCCTGGGGGAAACTTAAACCCTGGAAATGGGTTCGTATTTGTAGTTACAGTTGTTGTTGTTGAAATGTTTACTACTGATGGCATTAATCTTTCAGCCAGATCAGCAAATGATGCTGGGATATCTTTTGCAAAAACTTGAGTTGCTAAACTCATGAAGAATAGCGTTATCAGTATTTTTTTAATCTTTGTCATTTTAATTTTTAATGTACCAAATAATAACAAAACCTATAATTGTAAATATTAATCCACCTGTTCTTAGTTGGCTGTTATTCAAATTATTCAGTTTCAACAACATACTTTTCATTTTAGATGGAAATAAAGCATATAAAATACCTTCAATAAAGAGAAAAAGACCAAAAGCTACAATTAGCTCCTTCATAATATTTATGGTTTATTTTTTAGGTTTGATATTTCCAAAAAACTTGAAGAACTCACT
>Ga0307986_10003804_pt1 | contig 10392 bp, 11 predicted proteins | sample EllFjometageno82_FD_203170 | JGI IMG/M metagenome (GOLD analysis project Ga0307986, IMG submission 203170) | Marine microbial communities from Ellis Fjord, Antarctic Ocean - #82 | ecosystem: Environmental > Aquatic > Marine > Unclassified | place: Southern Ocean | collected 2014-10-09
AATTAGTGAAACAGTTGACAGTTTAATTTTAGAAACACACTTTGATATTAAAAAAATTAAAGGTTTGTTCTCCAACTTGTCCTCTTTAAATTTATTTGAACTGTCTAAACTAAAAAAAGATTACCTAGAATTAGGATATTCAACTACGGAAATTTCACTACATCAGCAAAAAGTCATTTCTTTTCCGATATACTTAACTCTAATGACTTTGTTTGCCTCAATTATAATGCTAAATATCAAACAAAATAAACCAAAAGTTTTTAATTTATTACTAGGTATTATGTTGTCTGTTATTGTTTATTATATAAATTTTTTTTCAGGTGCTTTGGCTCAAAACGGAAAATTGCCTGTCACGTTATCTGTATGGTTTCCTCTGATAATATTATTTGTATTGAGCTCTATAGGAATTATTAGAATTAATGAAAAATAAAAAAATAATTACAATAGTAAATATATTCGTTTTTTTGCTCCTTATTGCTAATCAAGTAATTGCTCAGGAATTTAATTTCAAAGGTTCAGAAATTATATTTCTAGATAAAGAAAATAAAATAAGAGGAATCAATGGAATTAATTTGACTGATAACAATGGTATCAAAATTACAGGTGAAAAGTTTGAATATGATAAAATTAAGATGCTTTTAAATGTTGAGGGCAATGTTATAATTTATGATGATGTGAATAAACTAGTTTTGAAGTCTGATAAATTTACATACAATAAAAAAAAAGAAATAATTTATACAAAAACAATAACGACAGCTGAGTATAACAAAGAATATTTACTTGATTCAAATGAGCTAACTTTCGATAGAAGTACAAAAAAAATATTTTCTCAAAAAAAATTAAGTATTAAAGACTTAAAGGGAAATACTACAACGATGTCAAGTTTTGACCTCTCTCTTTCAACCAAATTATTAAAGGGAAATAATTTAGAATTTTTGGATGAAAGTTCTAATAAAGTTTATATTAAAAAAGGAATGATAAACTTGAATACAAAAGAAGTTATTGGAAAAGATCCCATAATTCTTTTTGCAAATTCTGCATTTGGAAATCCAGAAAATCAACCACGACTTAAAGGTAATTCCATTAACTCAAATAAAAAAAATACAAAAATTAGTAAAGCTACATTTACCACTTGTAAAAAAGTTGATGGCTGCCCTCCTTGGACATTATCTGCGTCTGAGGTTAATCATGATAAAGAAAAACAGGTAATTAATTATAAAGATACCTGGTTAAAACTATATGATTATCCTGTTTTTTATTTTCCAAAATTTTTTCATCCAGATCCTACAGTCAAAAGACAATCTGGCTTCTTACCACCAAAATTTACTGATTCAAATTTATTGGGCTCTTCACTAAGTATTCCATATTTCAGTGCAATTAGTAACAATAAAGACATGACTTTTAATCCTATTTTATTTTCAAATAAAAGTGCACTTTTGCAAACAGAATATAGAGAAGTTAATAAAAATAATAATCATATAATTGATTTGAGTTATTTTGCAGACGGCAAACATTCCAAAAAATATTCTTCTAAAAGTCACTTTTTTTCAAATTCCAAATTTGATCTTGACCTGAGCTCTTTTAGTGAGTCCAATGTTAATGTAAATATTCAGAGGTCTACAAATGATACTTATTTAAAAACTTACAAATTAAAATCCCCTTTAATAAAAGATGAAAGCTTACTCCATTCTATTATAGAGTTTGATGGATCTAAACCAGACTCAAGTTTGAACATTTCGACTGAAGTTTATGAAGATTTAACTAAACCACTATCAGATAGGTATGAATATATTTTGCCTAGCTTTAATTATATAAAAAATATATACCCTGACAACTTTGATTATGGATACCTTTCATTTGAAAGTAAAGGATATCAAAAACAAAACAATACAAACATTAATGAAACTTCTCTGATTAATAATCTATATTTAAATTCAAATACAATAATAACAAAAACAGGATTTAAAAATAAATACGTTGGGTTGTTGAAAAATGTAAATAACAAGAATGAAAACTCAAAAAATGATAGTCATAGTGAAACTAAAATATTGAGTTCTTTGTTATACGAAATAACTTATCCAGTAAAAAAAGAAATGACAAAATATGATAATTTATTTACACCTATTCTTTCATTGAGATATAGCCCAAATGCAACTAGAGATCTTAGGAATGTTGATAGAAGAATTAATATAGCCAATATTTATTCTATTGATAGATTGGGAGAGGATAATGCAATAGAAGGAGGTCAATCTGCTACATACGGAGTGAGTTTTAAAAAAATTAATAAATTTGATAAAGATATTATTACTTTTGATTTAGCATCTACTTTAAGAGATAGTAAAAATGAAGACATGCCCCTAACAACAACTATGGGTGAGAAAAGCTCAGATATAGTTGGAAATTTTACATATAGCCCGAATAAAATATTTAAATTATTGTATGATTTTTCTTATGATAATAATTTAGAATATTCGAATTTTGACTCATTAAAAACAGAATTTAAAGTAAATAATTTTTTTACAGAATTTGAATTTCTTGAGGAGAATAATTTAATAGGTGCAGAGAGTTTTATTTCAAATAAAAGCACCATTAACTTCGATGAAGATAAGCTTATTTCGTTCTCGACAAGAAAAAATAGAAGAACAAATTTAACAGAGTATTATAATTTAATGTATGAATATAAAAATGATTGCTTGATTGCTTCAATTCAATATAAAAAAGATTACTACACAGATGGTGATTTAAAACCTGAAGAGCAATTATTTTTCAGCTTAACAATAGTTCCTTTTAGCAAGGCTAATAGCCCAAATATCAATCAATGATGAAAAATATACTAACAATATTTTTTATATTATTTTTCTCTATAAAATTGAATGCACAAATAAAAAGTGAAATTAATATTATTGCAAAAATAAATGATGAAATAATAACAAACTTTGATGTAGAAAAAGAGATAAATTATTTAATTGCTATAAATAACCAATTACAAAATGTTGAATTAAATGAGCTTAAAAAATTTGCAAAAGAATCCCTAATTAAAGAGATTATTAAAAAGAGGGAACTATTAAAGTATTACGCCCTAAATCAAGAAAATGATTACTTAGACAATTATATAAAAAATTTTTATGAAAAATTACAAATAAATAGTAAACAAGAATTTGAATTGTACCTATCAAAATATGACCTAAGTTTTTTAGATATCAAAAATAAATTAGAAATAGAAGTTGTTTGGAATGAGTATATTTATACAAAATATAAGGATCAGGTCAATATAGATATAGAAAAAATTAAGAAAAAAATAGATAACACAAAAATTATAGGAAATTCATATCTATTGTCAGAAATATTATATCTAATTAAAAGTAAAAAAGAATCTGAATTAAAATATCAAGAGATAGTGAATAGTATTAATGAAATTGGATTTATAAATACAGCAAGCGTATATAGTGTTTCAGATACATCAAAGTATGGTGGAGACATTGGGTGGGTTAATGAAAGACAATTGACAAAAAATATTAATGAAGGAATAAAAGAATTAAATATCGGTGAGGTATCTAAGGCAATAGTAGTTCCTGGTGGCGTGTTGATACTTAAGGTAAATAATAAAAAAAAAGAAGATTTGAATATAGATAAAGATGATGCGTTAAAGAAACAGATTGCTTTTGAAAAAAATAAACAATTTAATCAATTTTCATTAATTTATTACAACAAAATAAAATTTAATGCCAAAGTTGATGAAAAATAATCCTATACTAATAGTTTTAGGTGAGCCCTACAGTGTATTTTTAGAGCTAATCTTCAAAATATTTAAATCTAACTTTATTCAGAAAATTAAAAGACCAATTATTTTAATTGGTTCTGAAAAACTTTTAAAAGGACAAATGAAAAAGTTAAAGTACAATATTTATGTTAATAAACTACTTCAAAATGAGATACTAACCATAGACACTTATAATAACAAATCTATTAATTTAATTAATGTAAATTTTGAACATAATAAACCATTTGATAAAATTACTGATAAATCTAAAAAGTATATTGAAGATTGTTTTAATGTTGGTTTAAATTTAATCAAAAAGAACAATAAAATTTCTTTAATAAACGGACCTGTGTCAAAAAAAAATTTTTTACGAAATAAATTTTTAGGAATCACTGAATATCTTGCTCAAAAGGTAAATAAAAAAAACAATGTTGCAATGTTAATTTACAATAAGAGATTATCTGTTAGCCCTATCACTACTCATTTGCCATTAAAATTGGTGCATAAAAATTTAACAAAAGCTAAAATTATAAATCATGTAATGTTGATTACTAATTTTTATAAAGAACATTTTAAAAAAATACCCAAAATAGCCATTACTGGACTGAATCCGCATTGTGAAAGTAACTACAAATCAAGCGAAGAAGATAAAATAATAATTCCTGCAATTAAGAGATTAAAACAAAAAAAAAAGAAAATCCATGGCCCATTTGCAGCTGACACAATTTTTATGAAAGAAAACTATAAACAATATGATGTAATTATAGGAATGTATCATGATCAAGTGTTAACACCTGTTAAAACTTTATTTGAATTTAATGCTATAAATATAACTTTAGGCTTACCTTTTGTTAGAATATCACCTGATCACGGGCCAAATGTATCAATGTTGGGCAAAAATATGTCTAACCCTACTAGCTTAATTGAAGCTTTGAAGTTTTTAAATAAATAAATGTTTATTAAACCCAAAAAAAGTTTAGGACAAAATTTTTTAATAGATCGTGATATCTTAGAGCAGATTGTTGATACGGTTGATATTTCAAATAAAGAAGTTCTGGAAATAGGTCCTGGTAGTGGAAATTTAACTACATTTATTTTAAAAAAAAATCCAAAAAAATTTTATGTGATCGAAAAAGATGATGAGCTAGCTTTATTATTGAAGGATAAGTTTGCTAATGAAATTACTATTATTAATGATGATATTTTAAAAATAACTGAAGATAAAATCTCAAATGAAAAATTAACTGTCTTTGGGAATCTGCCATATAATATTTCTACTGAAATTTTATCAAGATGGATTACTAACTTAGATAAAAAATTTTGGTTTGAAAGTCTTGTATTGATGTTTCAAAAAGAAGTTGCAGACAGAATTGTTGCTGAATCTAATACATCTAAATATGGAAGATTATCTATTGTATCAAACTGGAAATTGAATATTAAAAAAATAATTGATATTAAACCAAAAAGTTTTTCTCCAAAACCAAGGGTTGATAGCACATTGCTACTATTCACTCCTAAGGAAAATTTTTTTGAACTAAAAGATGCAAAAAACCTTGAAATGATAACTAGAGTTTTTTTTAGCCAAAGAAGAAAAATGCTTAAAAAACCTTTTAATCAAGTTTTTAGAAATGCAAAAGAAGTTTCAGAAAAATATAACATTGACCTTAATTTAAGACCTCAAAATTTAAAGCCTGAAACATATTTTAATCTTGTTAAGGAGTATGAGAGCTTAAGATGTTAATAGGCTAACATGCTGTCTTATATATTCTTTGTCATAGTCTTTTGATCCGTTACTAATTTCAGCTTCAATCAAATTATTAATCTTGGTATAACAATCATTAAGATCATCATTTATGATCACATAATCGTAATTGATCCAATGCAATACATCTCTACTGAACTCTTTCATTCTCTCTTCAACAATTAATTTATCTTTCATATCTCTGTTTGATAACCTTTCAAACAAAACTTCTTTACTTGGAGGGAGTATAAAAAAAGTAATTAGTTTGTAATTTAGCTTTTTATTTTTGATTTGATCAGCTCCTTGCCAATCAATATCAAATATTACATTTTGACCTTTTTCTAATTTTTCTATAACTGGTGTTCTTGTCGTTCCATAGAGGTGATTAAATACTTTTGCGTACTCTAAAAATTCTTCATTCGTAATTAACTGCTCAAATTTTTCATTATTAATAAAATAATAATCTTTATCTATAACTTCGTTAGATCTTGGTTTTCTTGTGGTGTGTGATACGGAAATGTGAAAGTTTTTACTTTTTGATAAAAGTTTTACTAGGGTGGTTTTACCTGCCCCAGATGGGGATGATAAAATTACCATTATCCCATCTTTTTTTATGGACATTTAAATTGTTTAATTTGCCTTACCTTCAATAAATTTAACTGCATCACCTACAGTAAGAATTTTTTCAGCTTCGCTATCAGAAATTTCTGATCCAAATTCTTCCTCGAAAGCCATCACTAATTCAACTGTATCTAAACTATCTGCACCAAGATCATCTATAAAGCTTGAATCGTCTTGAACTTTAGCCTCATCAATACCTAAGTGATCTGCTACAATTTTTTTAACTTTGCTTGAAATATCTTCTGACATAATGTTCCTTTTTGTTATATTTCGTTATTAGTTCAAAAAGTAGTTTTGTCAACCCAAATACATGCCTCCATTAACATGTATTGTTTCTCCATTGATATAATCTGAGTTATCTGAACTCAAGAAGATTACTGCGTTTGCTATATCTTCAGGTTTCCCAAGTCTATTAGATGGAATTCTACCTATTATTGCTTCTTTATGTTTTTCATCAATTTGGTCAGTCATTGGTGTACTTATAAATCCGGGTGATATGCAATTGACATTAATATTTTTTTTAGCATATTCTATCGCAAGACTTTTTGACATTGCAACAATACCTGCTTTAGATGCTGTATAGTTTGCTTGACCCACGTTTCCTGTATGACCTACTACCGATGTAATATTAATAATTTTACCAAATTTATTTTTTAACATTTTTTTTATTGAATATTTGCACATTAAAAAAGTGGACGTTAAATTAATATCTATAACTTTTGTCCACTCTTCTAGACTCATTCTAATTGTTAAATTGTCTTTTGTAATTCCAGCATTATTAACTATGCAATCAAGTGATCCACCCACTTCTTCGGTTGCTTTATTTATAAATTCTTCAATTTTTTCATGTTGTGAAATATCAAATTTAAGTATTTTGATGTTGTTAAATTTTTTTTTTAACTCTTCTAATTTCTCTATTTTTGTTCCTGTTGCCAAAATATTGGCACCATTTTCGTAAAATTTTTCAACTATTGAATTTCCGATACCTCCTGAGGCACCTGTGACTATAATATTTTTATTTTTTAAATTACTCATTAATATTGATTAACTTTATATCTTCTTCGGTATTTATTGCACTAACTTTAACGTTTTTATTAATTCTTTTTACTAAACCTGATAAAACTTTCCCTGGACCAATTTCTATAAACTGACTAACTCCTTTGTTAATCATAAATAAAATACTTTCTCTCCAACGAACTCTACATTCAATTTGTTTAACCAGTAAGTCTTTTAACTCAATCGAACTAGGTATTTCTTTTCCAGTTACATTAGAAATTAGTGTATTCTTAGGTTCTTCAAAATTTAATTTTGAAATTTCTTCATTCATGACTATTGTTGCTTTATTCATTAATTTACAGTGAAATGGTGCACTTACAGGTAAACTAATATTTTTAATATTATTAGATTTTAAATCAATTTTAATTTTTTCTAAATCGATGATTTTTCCACTCAAAACAATTTGACCTGCTGAATTATCGTTTGCAATAAAACATTCATAATTATTTTTATTTTTTTCAATGATCTTTTCTATAATTCCAATTTCAGATCCTAAGACAGCGATCATTCCCCCTACTCCTTTTGCAACTGAGCTCTGCATGGCGCTACCTCTAATCTTCAATATTTTTAAAGTATCTTGGAAAGATAGAGAGCCAGCAGAAGCTAAGGCCGAGTATTCACCTAGTGAATGACCAGCAAAATAACTTGCCTTATTCAGATCAATATTAAATTCTTTTTTTGCAAGTTCAAATATTGAATAACTTAATAAAAATATTGCTGGCTGAGTATTTTTTGTTAAATCCAAGTCGTCTTTGGGTCCATTTAAAATTAAATTTGATAGTGAGAAACCAAGAATTTCATCTGCATCGTTAAATAAATTTTTAACTATGCTGTATTTATCGTATAAATCTTTGCCCATACCGACTAATTGAGAGCCCTGACCAGGAAAAATAACAGAAAACATTTAAATTTTAAATTTTATTATGGTTTTAAGTGTTGTATTCAAAGGATTATAATAGTATATCCTCACTTTTTATTAAAGAACAAATATGAATTTATACGAACACACTATAGTTGCGAGACAAGATACTAGTCCAGCCCAAATAAAACAATTAACTGAAAAGTATGCTAAAATTGTTGAAAAAAATGAGGGTGAAATAGTTCAAACAGAAGAATGGGGACTGCTAAACTTAGCTTATGCTATTAAGAAAAATAAAAAAGGCAGCTATATCCACTACAAAATTAAAGGTTCTGGAAAAATTATCGATGAATTAGAAAAAAATGAAGCTATAGACAAAAACCTTTTAAGATACATGACTGTTAAGGTTAAAAAGTTTGATTTAGAAGCTAAATACTTTTCAAGAAAAGATGGGTATGAAAAAAAAGATTATAAAAAAGACTATAATAGAGATTAATTATGCCATCAAAAAAAAGAGCAGGAAGTAAAAAAAAAGGTACTCAAAGTAACTTTGCAAAATTAAGTATATTTCAGCCCAATAAATACAAATTCAAAAAATCATGTCCTTTATCTGTTAAAGGAGCACCCGTGGTAGATTACAAAGACATTAGATTATTAAAAAAATATATGTCTGAGAATGGCAAAATCTTACCCTCAAGAATTACAAATGTTTCTCAAAAAAAACAACGTGAACTTTCGCTATCAATTAAGAGAGCTAGAAATTTGGCTTTAATTTAATGAAGGTTATACTTTTAGAAAACTTAAGAAGAATTGGTTCTATTGGTGAAATCATAGAAGTAAAAAGAGGTTTTGCTAGAAATTTTCTAATTTCAAATAAAAAAGCACTATACGCATCAAAAGAAAATATTGCTGAAGTTGAAAAAATTAAAACTGAATTAGATAACAAGGATACTGAGAAAAAAAAAGTAGCTCAGAAAATTTCTGAACAGATTAATGGTAAGGAATATTTAATCAAAAAATTAAGCACAGAAAATAAGGAACTCTATGGCTCTGTTAAACCCACTGAAATTTCAAAATTAATACAAGAAGATAACAAGATTGATATTAAGCCTTCAATGATACAGCCAATAAATGAAATTAAGTCACTTGGTAAATTTAAAGTTAAAATTACTTTGCACTCAGAGGTAGACTCTGAAATTACTATCAACGTAATTACAGCAGAAACTATTCAATAATTATACAATTTTTTCCCCAACATATAATTATTATTTTTTTAGATCTTTTTTAGGATAAGGTTTAAATATGGAAAACAATTTAAGCTTGGTTAAAGATACTTTTAAAGAGCTTCCTAACAATATCGAGGCTGAACAATCAGTGATAGGATCAATTCTAGTTCAAAATGAACTATTTGATGAAATAAATACCGTCATATCCAGTATTAACTTTTATGATCCTATGCATCAAAAGATTTTTTCTGCAATTGAAAGCCTTATTTATAAAGGAATGCTTGCAAATCCCATCACCTTAAAAAATTATTTTGAAAATGAAAAAGATGAATTAAATGTTCCTGAGTATTTAGTAAAAGTTACAAAATTTTCTTCAAGACAGGCGACCGAATACTCGAGAATTATTTATGATATGTTTGTAAGAAGAGAGCTAATTAAGATATCTGAAAATACAATTGATGCAGCGAAATTAAATGCTCTTGATGTTAATGGTCAAAATATAATTGAAAATTCAGAAAGATTATTATTTGATCTTGCTGAAAAGGGTTCTTTTAATTCGTCCTTAGTTAAATTTGATGAGGCAATGAAGCAAACCATAGAAATGGCGACATCTGCTTATCAAAATGATGAAGGGATCGTTGGTGTTCCAACTGGTCTAAGAGATCTAGATGATAGATTGGGTGGGCTTCATAATTCAGATTTAATTATTATTGCTGGAAGACCTTCTATGGGTAAAACAGCCCTAGCTACAAACATTGCATTTCATGCGGCACAAAAATTACAAGAAAATGGAAAAAAATCTTCTGTTGCTTTCTTCTCACTTGAGATGTCATCAGAACAACTATCTACCAGAATTTTAGCTGAACAATCTAGAATTAAATCAAATGATATTCGTAGAGGGAAAATTTCAGAAGAACAATTTGATAAATTTATAGAAACATCAAAAAATATTACAGAGCTTCCTTTGTTTATAGATGAAACACCTGCAATTAGTATTGCTGCAATGAGCAACAGAGCAAGAAGAATTAAAAGATTACATGGCTTAGATTTAATTGTAGTTGACTATATCCAATTAATGAGAGGTTCTGGAAATAATAGAGATGGTAGAGTCCAGGAAATCTCTGAAATT
>Ga0307986_10003807_pt1 | contig 10382 bp, 10 predicted proteins | sample EllFjometageno82_FD_203170 | JGI IMG/M metagenome (GOLD analysis project Ga0307986, IMG submission 203170) | Marine microbial communities from Ellis Fjord, Antarctic Ocean - #82 | ecosystem: Environmental > Aquatic > Marine > Unclassified | place: Southern Ocean | collected 2014-10-09
GCATTTCTTTTGTGCTCATGCTAATATAATTTTAAGATAGTCCTATTTAGCCATCTTTAGCTCCCGGTTTTATTTAGGACTATCCAAATCTCTAAAATGCTTCCCTTAAATTACTTCCTCTTTTTACAGATAATCTTATTTTTATTTATTACTCCAGGCACACCTAGAATTGTGATCATTTCATATTCAATGAATTATGGAGTTCAAAAATGTATTTGGACTGCACTTGGAGACGTTACTGCAAATATTATTCAAGCAACTTTAGTAATTTTTGTACTTGGATCTTTTTTTATCGATAACCCAAATTTTTTAAATATTTTTAAGTGGATAGGAATTGCATATTTACTTTATCTTGCTTACGATATTTATAATTCAAGACCAAAAGATGTAAGTTCAAATAATATATCGTCTAAAAGTTTTTTTTCATTCTTTAAAGATGGTTTTTTAGTTGCAGGAACAAGCCCTAAGGCTTGGATGTTTTTTCCTTTAATTTTTCCACAGTTTATTGACTTTAATGCAAATTATATTGTTCAATTCTTAATCTTGATCACAACCTATGTTGTTTTAGATTTTTTATCCCTTGTTGCTTACGCAGTGCTTGCTAGAAAGTTAATTGTTTGGATTAAAGCAAACCCAAAAATTATAAATACAATTTCTGCGTGCGCATTACTTATAATTGCAATTTTTATAGCTTTTATTCAAAAATATTAAGTAGCATTCTTTCATTAGGGGCTTGTACGAAGTTTAATTTAGAGGTTTAATAATTTTTTAAATTTAAAACTAATAGAGAAAAAAATAAAATGAAAATCAAAAATATAATTATTACTTTAGTTTCTGCAATTGGCATTTTTGAGTTCAAGTTTTTAAGAATTGCTTTTTTTGTTAAGTTTAATTAATATTAAGTATGCAAAAACTAGAAGGCTTTGAGATAAAAGAGCATGAGAGATCTAAAAGAATAATTAATATTACAATTGAAGATGAAATTTTAGATAAGTTAATATTTCCATTTAATAAATTTGATATTACTGCTCTTGAATACAAACCATTTACTCGGTTCACAATTGCGAAAAGTTTAGATGATTTAACTTTTAACAAATTAAGTAAATTACTTAATTTTATTGTGAGAGATAGAAACACAGGATGCTTTATAATTTCTCTAAAAAAAATTACTTCAAAAATTAATGATAGTTTTTTAGTTAAATTATCAACGGCAATTGCACATTTAATTGGTAATCCTAACCACGATGCCATGGCTGGAAAATATTATGCAAGATTTTTTGTTAAACATGAAGACAAAAGTGATTCTTATTTAAGAAAAGCTTACACAAATATGGACCTTCACACTGATGGAACTTACGTAAAAGAGGCTACAGATTGGTTGCTTATGACTAAAATGGAAGAGCAAAACGTTGATGGCGGAGAGACAACTATGCTTCATCTAGATGATTGGGAGCATTGCGAAGATTTATTTAATGATCCTGTCAGCAAACAAAATTTTATTTGGGGTTCTCCTAAAAGTAAAAATATAGAATATAAAGTTGAACATCCTGTTTTTTCAACAGATAAAAAGGGTAGACCAAATATTTCATATATTGATCAATTTTCCGAACCTAAAAATATGGATCAGGGCAATTTTTTACAAAAATTATCTGATGGATTGGAAGAGAGTAACAATAAAATAGTTACAAAACTAAGCTTTGGATCAATAATTGTAGCTAATAATTATTTTTGGCTACATGGAAGAAAACCATTTAAAGAAAATAAAGAATTAAGTAGAGAACTTCTAAGAATCAGGGGCACATTTTTTCAATAAGAAATTGAAGTTAATGTTATATTAAAATCCAAGGTTGTAATTATCTCTTTAATAAAAAATGATCAAATAAGTGCTTATTTTAAAGGTTAAATAGTGTTGTAAATATACCATATGTGTAAATTAATTTCTTATACGGTAGTTTTAACTGTTAAATCTTAAAAAATATTATACATAATGAATCAATATATATAAATAACGTTAACGAAGGAAAATTATGAAAAAAATAATAACAGCTTTTGTCTTTGTAGCACTAAGTAGTGTTTCAGCAAAAGCAGCTGAATTACCAGATTTTGGGATATTTTCTCTTACTGGTGGTATAGCAGCCAATCAATCTGTTTTTGGTGCAACTGCAAAACAAGACAAATATGCTAGAACTGGTGGTACAATAGCAGCTACTAACAAAGAAAGTGGTGCTTTCACTGAATCTTTTGGTTCTCAATTTGTTGAACTTGGAGTAGGTCCATATATCTCATTTGGTTATGAGCATGTGCCTGATTCAATTTCTACACCGGAAAACATAAACTCAGGTGGTTCAGTAAACGGAAAAACTAATGCTGGTGATACATCTAAAGTATCTGTTGACTTTAATGACTTTAATACAGTTTACGCTAAATTAAATACTCCTTGGGGCATTTATTTAAAAGCTGGTACAGTAGAAACAGACATTGATATCAAAGAAACTCAGCTTTCTGGAAATACTTATAAAAACAAAAGTGTTTCAGGAACTAGTATGGGTGGTGGATATGAAAAATTCCTTGGCGAAAGTGGTTTTAGTTTCAGATTAGAAGCTAACTACATAGAGCTTGACAATGTTACTGTTGATAATGGACAGACTAGAACAAATGGAACTGGTGTTAAAAACTTTAAAGAAATTAAAGCTACTAATCTAGAAGGTTTAACTGGAAAAATGGCTTTAGCATACACTTTTGGTAAAAATTAAAAATAGATATAAAATCTAATTTTAAACACTATTTTAAAAAAAGCCGTTAGCATTTATGTTAGCGGCTTTTTTTATTTACTAATTGAAAACATAAATTTTTTAAAATTATTAATGCAATGAAAATCGGGTTTATTGGAACTGGAAAGATTGCATCTGCTGTAATTACTGGTATCTATAAATCCAGATTAAATCCCACAAAAATAACAATATCTCCAAGAAACAAAGAAACAGCTAAAAAATTAAAGAAAAAATTTAATTCAATAAAAATTGCAAAAAATAATCAAGAAGTTGTAAGTTCATCTGATTGGATCTTTTTATCTGTAATACCAAATGTAGGTAAAAAAATTATTAAGGATTTAAAGTTTAGATCAGATCAAACTGTAATCAGCTTTATTTCAACAATAAATCTATCACAATTAAAAAAAGCAATTAAAGTTAAGGTAAAATTAGTAAGAGCAATACCATTACCCCCAATAGCATTGAAAAAAGGCCCTATTCCAATTTGTCCTCCTGATAAAAGTGTAAAAAATTTTTTTGATAAAATTGGAACGACTATTGAAATTAAAAATGAAAAATTATCAATTAATTTTTGGGCAATATCTGGCATGATGGCATCTTTTTATGAGCTGCTAAGAGTAATGACAGATTGGTTGATTAAAAAAGGTGTTAAAAGAAAAGATGCAAAAAAATATATCACATCATTATTCTTAGCATTATCAGAAGATGCTGTTGTAAATTCAAATAGAGGTTTAAAAAGTCTGGTAATAGACTCTCAAACACCGAAAGGTCTAAATGAACAAGGCTTAACAGAATTAGCTAAATCTGGCTTTTATAAAAAATTAAAAACTACACTTAATAGTATTCATAAAAGAGTAGATAATTAATTTTAATGCTTGAAAATATCTTACAAATTAACAGTTTGTCAAAATATTTTGGAGGCTTGGCTGCTGTATCAAAATGTTCCTTAAAAATAAAAAAAGGATCAATCACAGGAATTATAGGGCCTAATGGCTCTGGAAAAACTACTTTATTTAATTTAATTGCTGGAAATTTAAAGGCATCGAGTGGAAACATTTTATTTAATGATGAAGATATAACAGATATTCCTGCCCATGAGTTATTTTCAAAAGGAATATTAAGAACTTTTCAAATCGCTCATGAATTTACTAATCTTTCAGTGCTTGAAAATTTAATGATGGTACCAGCAAATCAATCAGGTGAAAACCTAATGACAGCTTTATTAAAACCAAGTTTAGTTAAATCAGAAGAGCTTGTTGTTAAACAAAAAGCTCAAGACGTCGTAGAATTCCTAAACTTAAAGCATTTATCTAATGAGTTAGCTGGAAATTTATCAGGTGGACAAAAAAAATTATTAGAATTAGGAAGAACTATGATGGTTGATGCCAAACTTGTATTACTTGATGAAGTAGGTGCAGGTGTTAATAGAACATTACTTAAAGACCTGGGAACTGCAATAATTAAGTTAAATAAAGAAGAGGGATATACATTTTGTATGATTGAACACGATATGGAATTTATAAGTAGGTTATGTGACCCAGTTGTTGTTATGGCAGAAGGCTCTATCTTATTTGAAGGAACTGCTGAAGATGCTAAAAAAGATGAAAAGGTTATTGAAAGTTATTTGGGCAGAGGATCTAAATTAAAGAATGAAAATTAATGGCTTTTTTTGAAGGTATAAAAATGACTGGTGGTTATGGTGATGGTCCTGATATTATTAACTCATGCTCTGTTTATGTAAATAGAGGAGAGGTAGTATCAATCCTAGGACCTAATGGTGCTGGAAAATCAACAGCAATGAAAGCATTACTTGGACTTATAAATTTAAAATCAGGAGCTGTTGTTATTGATGGAAAGGATATCTCAAAACTTTCACCTCAGGATAGAGTACGAGAGGGTATTTCATTTGTACCCCAAACAAAAAATGTTTTTGCAGGTATGAGTGTTGAAGAAAACTTAGAGATGGGCGCTTATTTAAAAGATGGAAATTATCAAAATATTATAGAAGAAATTTATGAACTATTTCCCATACTTAGAGAAAAAAGAAATCAGTTAGTTGGAGAATTATCAGGAGGTCAAAGACAACAAGTAGCTCTTGGAAGAGCATTAATGATAAAACCATCCGTGTTAATGTTAGATGAGCCTACGGCAGGTGTATCCCCAATAGTAATGGATGAATTATTTGATCATATTATTAAAGTAAAAAGAACTAATGTTGCGATTTTAATGGTTGAGCAAAATGCTAAACAAGCTCTTAACATTTCTGATAGAGGATATGTGTTAGTTACAGGAGAAAATAAGTATGCAGGAACAGGTAAAGAATTATTAAATGACCCAAGAGTAAGAAGTTCTTTTTTAGGAGGATAATATGGATTTTTTAAATGCCATTATATTATTATTAAATTATATTTTTGTACCAGCTCTTACTTATGGTTCACAGTTGGCACTAGGTGCAATATTTGTAACTTTAATTTATGGAATTCTAAGATTTGCTAATTTTGCAACTGGAGACATGATGGCATTTGGAACAATGGTAACTATTTTAATTACTTGGTACTTTCAATCAATTGGGATTTCTTTAGGTGTTTTACCTACAGCCCTTCTTGCAATACCTTTTGCTATAATCTTTATGATTGGGTACATGCTTTTCATAGATAAATTTGTATTCAGGTATTACAGAGTTAACAAAAGTCCACCTGTTCAACTTGCAATGGTTAGTATTGGTGTAATGTTTGTAACGCAAGCCGTGGTTAGAATAATCATTGGTCCTAGTGATAGAAGATTTTTTGATGGTGAAAAATTCATAATTAAAGCAGGTGAGTTTAAAGAAATGACAGGACTTAATGAAGGTTTAGCAATTAAATCTAGTCAGGTATTAACAATATTTATAACATTTATATTAGTCTCTATTTTGTTTTGGTTTTTGAATAAAACTAAAACAGGGAAAAGTATGCGTGCCTATTCAGATAACGAGGATTTAGCTTTATTATCAGGAATAGATCCAAAAAGAGTGGTTATGATTACATGGATTATTGCAGGTATTTTAGCAACTATTGGTGGAGCGTTATATGGTTTAGACAAAAGCTTTAAACCATTTACCTATTTTAATAATATGTTACCAATTTTTGCCGCAGCAATTGTTGGGGGCATTGGAAACCCATTTGGGGCTTTTTTAGGAGGATATGTAATAGCATTTTCAGAAATATTTCTAACTTATGCTTATAAAAAATTCTTTATGTATGTTTTGCCAGCAAGCATAGAACCAGAAACTTTAGTTCAGCTACTATCAACAGATTATAAATTTGCTGTATCATTTTCTATACTAGTGATTGTCTTACTCTATAGACCTAATGGAATATTTAAAGGGAAGGTATTATGAGAAAGCACCTAAATGTAATTATAGCCTATTCAATAATGTTGGGACTTATTGCTTTAGTTGGAATATTTCAATCTTGGAATGTTGCTCTATCTATTTTTAACATGTGCTTAATTTCAGCGGTGATGACAATGGGCGCAAATATTCAGTGGGGATATGCAGGTTTAATTAATTTTGGTCTTATGGGTTACGCAGCCTTAGGAGGATTAGCTGCAGTTTTAATATCAGTTGATCCTGTACAAGAAGCATGGGTTGCTGGTGGTTTTAATATTTTAATGTGTTTATGGTTAATAGTAGCGATGGTATTTGCAATACGCTTTGTATTAAAAAATTTTGAAAGATCAAAAATTAGAACCTATGGTATTGCGGCAATTATTATTGCAGGAATTGTTATTATTAGAATAACATCAGAACCAAGTATTGATGCTATTGAAAGTGTTAGCCCTGCAACGACAGGATTTTTAGGTGGACTTGGTTTACCTATACTATTTTCTTGGATTGTTGGTGCTTTTTTTGCAGCAGGGTTAGCTTTTGTAGTTGGAAAAGTTGCACTTGGATTACGTGCGGATTATTTAGCTATTGCGACATTGCTTATATCGGAAATAGTTATAGCTATTATCAAGCATGAAGACTGGTTAACTAGAGGTGTTAAGAATGTAATTGGATTAGATCGACCAGTACCCTATGAAGTTGAGCTACAAACTAAAGAGTGGTTTATAAACTTAGTTGCAAAATTTAATTCTAGTAAATTAGATGTAATTGCGAGCATTACTGACAAACAGGCAGCACTTAACCAATTAGTTATTGAAGGATCCTCAGTGTTTGTAAAACTTTGTTATTCAGGATTATTTTTAATAGTGGTTATTGCTTTATTAATAGTTACTCAAAAAGCTCTTTATTCTCCATGGGGAAGAATGATGAGAGCCATAAGAGACAATGAAGAGGCGGCAAATGCTATGGGTAAAAATGTTGTTAAACAGCATTTGTTAATTTTTATTTTAGGTTCAGCAATAGTCGGGATAGCAGGAGCCATGTTGGTTACTCAAGATGGTTTATTTACTCCAGGCAGTTATCGGCCGATGAGATATACTTTTTTAATTTGGGTTATGGTTATTGTTGGAGGAAGTGGAAATAATTTTGGTGCAATACTAGGTGGCTTTGCAGTTTGGTTTTTATGGATTGAAGCAGCACCAATTGCCCTATTCTTGATCAATCTATTTACAGCAGGTTTAGCAGACACACATTCATTAAAAATACATTTAATTGAGAGTGTTCCATACTTTAGGTACTTAATGATGGGTATGGGTCTTTTATTGATCATGAGGTATAGACCTAAAGGTATACTTCCTGAGAAAATCGAAATAAAATAAAGGTATTATGAAATATATTATACTAGGAGCTGCAGTAGCATGGGCTATGTACATTGGTGATAAATATCTTTTTTAATGAATAAAAATTTATGGTTGCTGATTTTAAGTCAGGTCTTTGCTTTCACAGCAGCACCCGTAACAGTTTTTTTAAGTGGAATCATTGGTTCTCAATTTAGTCCAGTAAAATCTTTAGCAACTCTACCGATGGCTTTATCAATTGTAGGTATAGCTATTTTTGCAATTTTTGCAGCAAAGGTTATGAGTATAATTGGACGTAGAGCAGGCTTTATGCTTGCTTCTGTAGTGAGTTCCTTGTCATCTCTTCTAGCTGCTTACTCAATAATTAATGAAAGTTTTATTCTTTTTAATTTTTCATGTTTTTTACTGGGTGCAGGTGTAGCCTTTAGTCATCAATATCGTTTTGCAGCTGTTGAAACAGTAAAAAAAGATATGGCACCTAAAGCAATATCAATAATATTATTAGCTGGAATAGGTTCAGCTTTTATAGGACCAAATGTTGCTAATATAACAAAAGATTTTATAGCTGAACATTTATATGCTGGATCTTATATTGCGCTTGCAGCTTTAACACTTACCTCAACAATTTTCTTATTATTCTATAAAGATGGACATAAACCAAATAGTATTAATAAAAAAATCGTACGTAGTTATTTGGAGTTAATTTCTCAACCAAGATTTCTACAAGCACTGGTAGCATCTGCATTTGCTTATGCAGTAATGTCATTTTTAATGACAGCAACACCAATAAGCATGCATATAATGGAAAAAATAAGTTTAACTAAAACAGGATTTGTAATTCAACTTCATATCGCGGCAATGTTTTTACCATCACTAGTTACAGGTAATTTGATAAGAAAATTTGGTCACAGTAAAATAATGTATGCAGGCGTTGCTTTATTTTTAATTACAATTTTGACTAGCTTGTTTGAACAAAATTTTATTAATTACTTAATTGCTCTAATATTTTTGGGATTTGGTTGGAATTTTTTATTTATATCTGGAACAAGTTTATTAGTTTTGTCTTATAGAGAAAATGAAAAGTTTAAAGCACAGGGCTTTAATGACTTGGTAGTTTATTCTGTTCAAGCAGTAGTAAGTTTATCAGCAGGAATTTTTTTAACTTTAACAAACTGGAAAACAATGAATTTGGTTTGTATAATATTTTTGGTTTTAATTATTTTGTCAACATTAAGAGCTGATTTTAAAGAGAGAAAATAAGATGGATTTACTAGGTTATTTTCAACTGAGCTTGGTTGAAATTTATTTTGTAATATTTACCGTATTTATTGCATCTATTATAAGAGGATTTAATGGCTTTGGTTTTTCAGCAACATGCATCTCAGGTTTTTCTTTTATTCTTCCAGCAATAGAAATAGTACCAATTATTCTGATACTAGAAGTCATTATTAGTATTTTTATGGTTCCATATATATGGAATAGAATAGATTGGAATTTTGTTTTAAAATTACTAATAGGAATAGTTATTGGCTCTCCTATTGGTCTTTATTTACTAAAATATTTATATCAAGATACAACACATCTAGCTGTTTGTGTTTTAATAATATTTTTTTCCATTTTATTAATGAAAGGTTATGTAAACAAAAAAATTAACAACAATTATGGAAAATTTTTTACAGGAATAATTTCTGGAACATTGAATGGATTAACTACATTAGGTGGAATGCCTGTTGCACTTTTTCTATTAGTTACAAGTATTCAGCCAGCTATAATTAGAGGTTCATTAGCAGCATTATTTTTTTTAACAGATATTTATGCATTCGTTCTCAGTTTTTTTGCTGGAATTGTAGATGCGACAACTATTTATAGAACTGTTCCATTGATCATTATTTTGCCAATAGGTGTTTATATTGGTGATAAATTTTTTGTTAAAAGTAAAGAGGAGACCTATAGAAAGGTTGTTTTTTATTTTCTTATATTCATCTCGATATTTGGGTTTTTTAGAATTATTAGCAATTTTTAGATAAAAACCCCAGCAATTTTCACTGCTAGGGGTTTTAAAATTAAGATATTAATTATCTTTGTTTTTTATTTTTAAATTTTCCACCTTTGATTTCTTTTTCTAAGAAAGAACCTTCAGCTTCACCTACGTTAGTAAAAGTAACACCAGTTGCACCTTCGTAGTCAACTTTTTTACCTTTAGCTAGTAAGTCTAAACCTTTTTTAAGTTCACCTGGATAAATCTTAGTTCCAGGACCGTTAGCAACATCCATTACATTTTTAGCGATAGAAGCTCTATCAGCTGATCCACCTGCTTGCATCGCAAGAACGATTAGAGCTGCCGCATCATAAGATTCACCAGTGTAAGGTCCTGACGAGTCTATACCAGCTGCTTTAGCAACAGATGCAAAAGTACCTGCAGTTTTTTCATTCATTGAACCAGGTATTGAACCGAAAGATTTATTTAAATCTTTACCAAAAGCTTCAGTTAAAGAATTACCGATCATACCATCAGATAAAATAAACCTATCAAATGCACCAGAATCTAAAGAACCTTGTATAATTCCTTTTCCACCTTGGTCTAGATATCCAATTACTGCTACTGCATCACCGCCTGCTGCAGCTAACGTAGCTACTTCAGAAGAGTAATCAGCTTTTCCATCTTCATGAGCTGATACAGTTGTTACTCTAATACCATGTGCTTTAACAGCTGCCTCGTAAACATCAGCTAGACCTTTTCCATAATCATTATTTGTGTAGGTAATAGCAACACTTTTGATTCTTCTATCTTTTGTAATATCAGCTAAAATTTGTCCACCTCTAGCATCAGAAGGAGCTGTTCTAAAAAAGAATCCTTTATCATCTAAAGTTGTAAGTCCTGGTGAC
>Ga0307986_10003808_pt1 | contig 10381 bp, 13 predicted proteins | sample EllFjometageno82_FD_203170 | JGI IMG/M metagenome (GOLD analysis project Ga0307986, IMG submission 203170) | Marine microbial communities from Ellis Fjord, Antarctic Ocean - #82 | ecosystem: Environmental > Aquatic > Marine > Unclassified | place: Southern Ocean | collected 2014-10-09
GAATGTGTAGCGGCATATAATTTTGATGATTCTAAGACAACGGATGATACAAAATGGCAAATATTTTCTATGATAAATAGTTTAGCGAGAGAAATGTATGATGATTTAGATTTTAGATGTAAATTAGCCCCTCCTAGAAACAGTCTTAAGGTGTTTGGTGGTAAATATTCTATAGACAAATTTAGAACTTTTAGCACAGATAAAAATAGATCTATAAAAATATATCTCCCACCGGTAGTATCAATATTACACAATGTAGAAGAGTTCCAAGAAGATATTGTAAGTTGTAATCTTAAAAATAATATTATGTTATTACAAGACGAAAGATATAAAACAATAAATAATAATTTAAAATTAAAAAGAGAAAAACCACTTCTTAATAAAAAAAACACATTAGAACATTGTATGAACATTGAAATTTCTTAAAAGAAATCAGATATTTTTCTTGAGAAAATTGATGAATTGTTTTTCAGAATGTTTATTAAAAAAATTAATAAACTTGTTAGGTTCTTGTAAATATGCATTAATTAGTTCCTTAAAGATATAGCTTTTTTTAGATATAGAAGGTGTATGGTGTAACAATTCAGCCGTTTTTTCACTTGCTTGTTTAATCGTATCTTTAGGTTTACAAGTAGCAGTATGGAATTTAGAAACATTTTTGATAAAATGAATATTTGCTTGCCAAGTACGAATATCTTTAGATGTGAAGTCGCCATATTTCTTTAAGTATTGATTTACTTCTGTAGAATCTACAGAGAAAATTTTTTTTCGATTACCTCTAATTTTCTTTAAACTTTTAATTAATCGGCTATCTTTAACCTTGGCTGTATTTTCTACTCCTTTTTTACCGGTAAAGGTAATTGATACTCCATTTTTTGTTGATTGTATATGTCTACCTTGTAATGTTGTTGTTCCAAACGATTTATTTTCTTTTTGATACACACTATTGCCTACACGAAAATTACAGTCAATCATTAATTTTAGAACCATACCTATTTCATGTTCTCTAGTATTACTAGGTTTACTAAGAAGAATAGAAATATCCCTTTTTAAAGTTGGATATATTTTTCCAAATTCTATTAGTTTATAGAATTTTTGTTTACTACTATTTTCAGTGTGTTTTTTACGATATAAATATTGTTTTCTACCTTTATCATCTATTCCGATAGCATATACATCTGCAGTTGCTTTTAAATTAATTTTAACATCTTTATATGCTGGTGGAATATAATTTTTACTAACAAATTCTTTCAATTTATTATCTATCTTTATTTCGCGCCCCTGTTTATTATAGTATTTATAACTGTTTCTGTAATGTTTTCGGACAATATACTTGTCCATTAATATTTATCATATTTTTTTAAATAAAAAAAAACTAATATAACTATAAAATGGAAGTGTTAAAAAGTTTTAAACCGGATTCAGAGTTTATTAAAAATTTTGGAAAATATACTACAGAAAATTTAATATTATATTCATTAATTATGTATACTATTACTGGAGATACAAATATATTTATGTTTATTGTCGGGTTAGGTATAAATGGATTAATGTATTTTCTATTAAAAAATGACACATACTACCCTGGTAAAAAATTTCCATCATTAAGTATTCAGACAATACTGTTTTTATATTCATTTATAATAACTACCAAAACGCTTGATAAAACCCTTACAAAAATGAGTCCCTTATTTATAATTGTAGGTATAGTTATTATGTATTTAATAATAACTGTAAATGATGCTCCATTTGTATCTATATTAGTTGGTGGGTTTGTTGGATTATTATTAGGAGTTATATATTCATGGTTAATATATAAAATAGAAACAGATAAGAAAGAAGATAATGGTGAAGTTAATCTATATGGAGCGCCGTACAGCGACTTCAATAAATGTGAAACAATAGAAGAAGAAAATCTGCCCCGGGTTATCCAAAAAGAACGGGTATCAAGGGATACATGCGTGTAAAACTAGCGTGTAAAACTGTAAAATTGAAAAAATACTTAAATTAATATATTATTTATTATAATAATGAGTGAAAATAATCTACCATCTAATTTAGATGATATTATAAGAGCATTTTTAGATAGAAGTACAAATGATATATTAAATATACCTCTAAATCAAACTATACAACCGACGCCGACATTTCCAAGTAATTTAAACATCATCCAAAGGCCTATAGGCCCAAGTAACTCAACCAATACTATAAACACATCTACGGCATTTGTGCCACTATTTGGAGCAATGCCAACTACATCCGGGTTGGCTGGTATGTCTGGGCTTGGAGGTATGGCCGGATATGTTGATATTCTTGAAAGATCAATGCAAGATATGGGCGGAGCAACAAAACCAACCGCAAAAGATACAATAGATAATCTTTCTATTGTGGAGGTATTTAGTGATAAAATTCAGTGCGCTATATGTCAAGAAACTATAAAGAATGGATGTAAAGCAATAAAATTACCTTGTCCCGATAGCTCCCATTACTTTTGTCTTGGAGATGCGCCTGAAAAATGCGCAGGTATTAAACCGTGGTTAAAAGAAAATAATACTTGTCCTATTTGTCGGTTTGAATTACCAATCGAAGAAGAAGAAAAAGAACCAAAAGAATCACCTGAGTCCCCTCCCCCACTAGAACCACTAGGAGAAATACCTCAAACAGAACCATCCACACATACGGCTTCACCACAAGAAAATTTTATTCGAAATATGGTACGAAATTTACTTCAAGAAGAGGCGGCTTTTGTAGATGATGATGGATTTGATACAAGAGAATTTGATGAAGCAATACAAAGGTCTTTAGACGGTGCTGCGCTGACAGAAGCAGATGCAGAAGTAAATGCAGCAGCAGAAGCAGCGGTAAATGCCGTAGTAGCAGAAGGTGATATACATGCTATGCGTGAAATGGGATTACAAAACTTAGAAAAAAATAGTGATGATACAGAAAATATTGATGAAGAAGTTGATTAATCAGAATTATATTTAATGTAAGTAGTATCATCGCCATAGTAAGAAGCAATAAGATAACCTCTTTTTTGTACAACCACACCAATCATAGACATTAGCGTCCAAACCCCTGCATATACCCATTGACTCATATTATCATTTTTCCATTCGAGTTCTGCGAACACAGAATTTCCGGATACATTAGACACTAGCAACTGGTCCACTGCGTATAGAAACATAAGAGAACCAGGGAAAGGCGTTAGATACATCATAAGTTCGCGGTTCTTATTGACACAATAGTAAGCGCCAAACAGACCAGGGAGCCCGACACAAATCCAATACATCCAATCATGCATTAGAAACTCGCCAAGAGTAATTCTGTTTAGTCCGAGGTTGTAGACAAAGTATCCAACCGAAGACCCAAGTGAAGCACCGAGAAGAGCATTGGCGATACGATAAACAGACAGAGCAAGGGAAGCGCCAATCAAACCAGCAATACCTGCGATAATGTAGAGGGAATTACACTGAATACTAAACAATTTCGAATAAGACATTCCACCGTATGTCCCAGCAATAGCACCCACGGTTGCTCCGGTAGTAAAGATAACCGGTTTAACAATCTTGTTACCGTAGAAAGTAATAATCAGTCCAGCAATTAGCATAAGAGTATGTACGACTTCCATGAAATCAGAACCGTGAATAACCTCATCAATTGACGATGTCACATTATTTAGATTCATACAATGTTGAAGACCAGATTTAGTTACAGTAGGATCAATAAAGGCGAGGAAAAATCTAAAATACATTATTTCTTTTACTTTGTTCTGTTTATGTTTGTTTAAATATTTTTCAATTTTAATATTAAAGTTGAAATAGTTTAAACTATGAAAAATATAGACGACTTAATAATGGAAGAAACAAAGACTCTTGAAAATGTGTGGAAGGAACACCTAGAGAGTAAGGGTGTTAAATTACCAAAAAAAGGAAATCTGCGTGTTGCATTAGATTACCTTTATGATAATTTCGGGGTTGGATGTCATATTGATAGTATTAAAGAGTATGTTATTAGTAAGGGAATAATACTGAAGGGAACAGATCCAGTACAAGTTAGACATTTGAGAGGACAATCTGGATGGTATATAGTAAAAGAAGATAAATTTCATCATAAATTAGTTTCTGTAACAGATTGTACTCCCGGATATATTCCTGAAAAAAGAGCATCTAAGCTAAATGATGCTAACTGGACAACTATGAAGGAAGAGTATGGGTACGCTTGTGTGAATTGTGGTTCTAAAGAAGGTGAACCACTTCGTTGGGACCAAACAAGGATTACCGTTCTCCAACAGGGGCACATGGACCCTCGTAGAGACCTTACATACGACAACTGTATTCCGCAATGCGGCTTTTGTAACCAGCAGTATATGAGCAAGGCCGTATTTAACAGACACGGATTTGTGGTAGATTTCTGTAGATCGGGATTTTAACCAACTCTCTTAATAGAAATATCATAATATTCTTTATTTAGTTCAATTCCTAAACATTTTCGTCCTGTGTTTTTACATGCCACAGCAGTGGTTCCGCTTCCTAGAAAAGGATCCACAACAAGTGCATTTTTTTTACTAAATATTTTAACAAGATGTTCCATTAGTTCAACAGGTTTAACAGTAATATGAGTATTTTCACCTTTCTCTTTTTTAGATGCTTTTTTAACAAGAAAGTTTTTATCATAAACTTCATTAAATTCTTCGGTCGTAATTATATTTGCGGGCACTTTATCTGAATTTATTCCAACTTTTTGAGAAAAATCTATCAATCCTGTTTGAAAATTCAGTTCATTTTTTAGAAATGTAGTAGTCATCGGTTTCATAGATACACATATAGGTTCAAAACATGATTTAATTTGTGGTGTTTTAAAATCCTTATATTCATCTATCATTTTTTCTTTTTCTGTATCTGTAATATCTAATTTTTTAATTAAATGCGTCATAGACATACCTTTTGGCATTGTCTGTGTATATACCCAATTTATCATATCACGAACTTCAAAACCAGCAATTTCATTCGCCATTGCAATTGAATGATACAATCTAGGTGATGAAAATGACAGAAAATATCCCCCAGGTTTCAATTTATCAAATAATATTTTAGATAACTCTAAATAAAAATCATATAAGTCTTTTACTTGTTTTTTATCAAACTTCATACCTTTAGGCAAATGTTTAATATGACTATTAGAATCATTTACAACTTTTTTACTATCCCATTTATTATCAAGCTTGTCAATAAAATAAGGCGGATCAGTAATAACACAATCGATACTATTATTTTTTAATTTTTTTAAATATTCTAAACTATTAGAATTTATTATTGTAATAGTTTTACTAGCTTTCTTTTTTTCTGTCTTTTTCTTATTCGCCTCTACACACAACTTTTCTTTTATATGAAAATCACGGGAATAGTCCTCTATAAAAGTTTCAGAACAATCTGGACAAGTAAACATTTTTTATATAATTTATATTGTTTACATTTTAAATATTTTCAACTTTATCTTCAATTATATTTCTCAATAACTTTACATTTATCTTTGGTAGAAGTGGAACACATTCCCATTGATACCTTTTAAGAACAGAATATTCTTTAAAAGTATCTGGATAATAAAATGCTAATGGTGAATCTTCTTCCATATACTTTCTATATTCCGGATCTAATAGTTCTTTGGAAGTTTTTGGCATCATTGCTAAAAGTGCTTCGTGATGTTCCAGGGCATGCGTGTATGAAACATTTTCCTTCTCAAATTTAGTTTCTAATAGTGTTTGTAAGTCCGGTGAAAAATTATAAGGATAATACCATAAATTACTTACGCTCTTATATCCTTTAAAGTAATAGCTGGTACACCAAGTTAATCCGGTGTAATACTGTTTTATCAATGAAAAAGTATTTTCAACCAATTCGTAGTTTTTAATTGGATTTTGAGTAAAGTCAAAAGAATTATTAAATCCGTGAAGTAAATATCTTTTTCTCCAATCTTTTTCACCGAATCTAATTTTATACTCATCAGGATTATTTAGTAAAGGTGCGTTTTCCTCTATTTGTGCTTGGTTACCTTTTACTCTATGGTACATACTTCTTCTTTGTTTATTTCTAATATTTACAATTGTATTAATGTGTTCGTCTTCGTGTTCCTCAATATTGGTTAAAAACATCTTTAGATTTTCGTCAATTATTTCACCTTTATTTATTAACTGAAAATCGGGATTTCCTTTACCACATTTATAATAAGAATCCATCAATATATCCATTCCATTGTATCTTATTTGGAGACTGGGTATTGGCTTTAAGAAATCATTTCCCAACATAAAACAAATAAATACATAGTCATCAATATATTGTTGTTTATAAACTTTATTCATTTCACTAATAATACCCCTTTTTGTATTATTTATATTTAAATATAAATAGTCACCTTCTGTTTCTATAACAGAAGACTCTATGTGATATTCTGTTTTTTCTCTTAAGAGTAATATATTATTGTGTTTCGCGATTAATCCCAACATAATAAGATCTGCGTCCAGCCCGTAGATAACATCCGGGTCCATTGTTTTCTTTTCGGTGGTGTTAATGTGATGCATTATCTTATGTTCGCCTTCACCAGAATTATCGCTATTATTAACAATAATTTCTGTCCCCATATGTTTGTAATTATCTAATGCCGTATTTAACTTATTCATAAAAGTTGTTCCTGGTGAAATAGCAGATGTATTCCAAACTGGTTTTTCTAACGCAGACTTATATCTTCTTTGCCTTTGTTGATTTATTTTAGCAAGTGGAGCAACGCCGTCCACAGCAATGTATAATAATCTTGGATTCGTTAATTTAACTAGTTCGTTTATTTTTAGCAAGACATTTGCTATCATATCAGTTTCTTTTGGCGAAACACCTTCTTCTTTTGCTAGTTCGGTTATTTCTCTACAACACGGATGAATGGCGCAATTAAGATCTAAAAATAGTCTATTAACTCTTTTGTATTTATTGGTATTTTGTAAAACACCTGTGTAATTTTTAACTACTATTCTAAAATAAGAAGGGATTCCCATTATATATTCTATACTGTATACTTAACGCTTTAATGCTTTAAATATAAAATCGGATGTTATCATTAATTTTAAACTTCTTCTGCTACTACTGTTACTAGGAGGTTGGCGTCTACCACTAGACTATTATTTTGGTTAGATATTCGTCTAAGTTGTCGTGATAATAATCTATTTCTATTTTTTAGTATATGAATGTAGTATACAAATAATATATTTGAAGAAAACATTGTCCATAAAATACTATAAAATGCTCTTTCCTGAAACATATTTAATAAATAAACATATTTATTAAATATGTTTATTTTTTACCATTAACTCTTTTGTATTTATTTTTACCTTATTGTTTTAAATAAAGTTGAAAAAAGTAAAACATATAATACTATATGAATCGTTGTATTAATTACTCGTGGAGTAATCCAAATCAAATATGTCGTCGCAAAATATTTGATTCTGATAAATATTTCTGTGACCATCATAAGCCCATAAATTTTAAGGAAGTCCAAGAAAGTGGTTGTACTATTTGTGGGAAAGAAACACTTGACATTAGTGAGTTAAAAGTATTACATTGTAATCACATATGGCACCGTGAGTGTATAAACATATGGTTTAAGAGTAAGTATTCATGTCCTATGTGTAGAAATACGATTTAATTATTTAATACAAATAATCCTGCGAATAAAAGAATAGCAACTACTGCTATTAGCACCCATTTAAATTCACCTAAGTCATTTACAGTATCCTCTGCAGCATCGCTAACATTTTGTGTTAGATTACCAACATAGGAACTGTCTACTACTTTTTTTTTAACTATTATGTTATCCTTCTTTTTGTCTTTTTTCTTTTTTTCTTCAGGTGCAAACGGAATATACACTTGATCATCTATAATAATCTGAAAACCATTTGGCGCGTCTGGTTCATTTATCATGCTATTCATATGTGATTTATATTGACTACTCCAGTCTTTTAAATATTCTTTTGGTTTTTGTATTTTTTGTATATAGACCTTATAGTTCATATCTACATCAAAAATAGTTTCCATAGGAGCGTATAGTAGGAAATTTTTCTTATACCGCATACCATTTTCTCTAATAATAGTTTTCTCAAATTTACCAATGCCCTTTCTTAAAGTTGCTTTTACTTGAGGAATTATTTTGTCGTGGTAAAAAGTATTTCCATATAAACTAACAAAATCATCTGGTAGTAATTTTACTTCTCCTATTTTTGTATTATTTTTTTTTTCACTGTAAAAAATATTCGCGTCTTTTAATAGTAAACCTTGATCGTATAAGAAAACCCTTATAGACTTTTCGGTTATAATAAATAATGTGATGAATGACAATCTTATTTTTCTGTTTTCGATTAAAAGTGGCGTTTTACTTTCCTTAACTAAAACCCAATTCATGATACTCCTATTAGAAATAATGATTTCCTGAAGTTGTTCAAATGAATCTAATTCTATATTTATTAAACCATTTACAGATAGTAATGTGTATTTTCCTGGAAAAAGTCTTTTTACTTTCTCTACATTATTACTAGTAAAAAAAGTGGTGTCATACATATTAGTATGAAAATGTTTATAGAAAAAGTCTTTTTTATCCATTTTTTCCATACCACTTACACCGTTGTATAATGGCCGATGGTCTTTTATTATTTTTTTCTTAGGGGGTAAATCGCTTATAGTATTAGATATAACCCAATCTTTATTTGGATCCTGAATGGATTCAGATACCCTCGAAAAATAGTTTTGGTTTATAAGCTCGTTTGATAGATAGTCCTTATTGTCTTGTTTACTCATTTATAAAAAATAATATTTTAAAATAGATCATTAAACAAAAATAATATTTTAAAATAGATCATTAAACAAAAATAATAATATAATATTATTATATAAATGAGTTGTGAAATATGTAAAAGTTCTGCTCCAGGTATTCCTTTTATAGGTTGCGGTCGTCCAGGTTTACAACGAACTCCACCACCACCAGAACATAAATTTCATGTAACATGTTTAGGTGCGTATCGATCTTGGATGGTACATGAAGAAGATGGTGAAGATGCGTGTCCGTTGTGCCCAACATGGAGTAGTGATAGCGTAAGTGAACGATGTGTGGAAATTGTCAGAAATTCAACACGAAGGGTTGCTAAATCACCTGCATCTCCAAACAGAAAGACTAAAAAAAGAAAATCAAGAAGAAAGCAAAGAAAATCAAGAAAGAAAAGAAAATCTAGAAGAAAGAAAAGAAAATCTAAAAAGAGATAATATTTATCTTTAGCGTATAAAAAATAAATATAATACATCTGTGTAAAATAATGAATGTTAGTTCACTAACGGGTGAAATAATAGATATATTTGCCAAGGAGTTTAAAAAAGAAGAAAATCAAAAAAAAATAAGAACTGAAATGATAGATCCTATTATTATGTATACATTTGAGCGGTTGTATCCATATATAGCAGCTGCAAGTGTTATTTTTATTTTAACATTTTTACTTGCAGTAATCATTTTAGTATTGGTTGTACGAAGTTTATCTTAATCCAAGAAATACAAGATTTAATTTCTTTTTCACTATATTCATAATGATCTAAATCCTTTTCCTTATGAAAATAAAAGTCATAATCATTATTAATAAGTTTGTCGTAAGAGTTTCTTGCTACTTTAAAACCTATAGCATCATCCAATTTTCCATGACTTGCCCATATCTTTTGTGTATGTATTATAGGTGTTTGTCGTAGTAAATGGCCTCTAAAAGATAGAATACCTCCTAATTGTTGAGGAATAGCCATACCGAGATCAAGCGCTTGACAAGCACCTTGTGATTCTCCTACGATATATAGTTTACTGTAATCAAATAGCAGTTTTTCGGCTTCATTATTAACCATATCCTTTAATTTTTCGGTTATGTTCTTACAATGAACATAATTTATTCTTTCTTCACGATAGCAATAGTCGGTATAATAATTATACCAAGATTGAACTCGTTCGGAGTAGCAAGAAACATTTCTAATAGGTGCTTCGGGACAAATGAACTTCATATTTACATCATTCGGGAGCTGCTTCATGAACATCTCCGTGTAATGCCCCATTGATTCGGCATCACAACTGTATCCATGTAGGAGAAACATAACATGGGTATTGTTTTTATTTTCATTATAGACTTTATAGTCCATTATTTGATTGATAACTATAGGAGTAGTAAAATTTTTCAATTTTAATAAATAAAAAGAAATTATCTCAGCAGCCGGAGTTGAACCAGCGACCCGCGGAGTATCACAGGTGTGATATTTGACCTTCTACAATCCGCTGCTCTACCAACTGAGCTATACTGAGTGCTCATTATATCTATAAT
>Ga0307986_10003811_pt1 | contig 10374 bp, 7 predicted proteins | sample EllFjometageno82_FD_203170 | JGI IMG/M metagenome (GOLD analysis project Ga0307986, IMG submission 203170) | Marine microbial communities from Ellis Fjord, Antarctic Ocean - #82 | ecosystem: Environmental > Aquatic > Marine > Unclassified | place: Southern Ocean | collected 2014-10-09
GTATATTTTAAATCATCAAAAGCATTATGATAGATCTTAATTATATTAGCATAATCCTCATAGCCAACTGGCTCTGAACCATACATTGGTAAGACAGATTTAATCTCTTTACTCACAAAATTTAATTGACCTTCAAGGTCTTCTTGACCATGTAATTCAAATATTTTTTTAGCAGTCGCTAAATTTCTTTCATAATTAGGGTTTGTTGAACAACTAAAAAGTAATAAAGACAGAGTAAAAAAGATTTCTATTTTTTTTATCGTTATTGAATTATGATTAATAAGTTTCAAATATAATAAACTCTCCTAAACCTAATTAGAGGGTTTAGATAATATACCCAGATAACGAACCTCACCCAAAAAGAAAAGTGGATTTATTTAGATCTAGTAGGGATCGTTATTTAAACTTTTGCATCGCCTTATTCTTTCCTTATAGTTAGCCTTTGTTTGTTGAATAGTGTCACTATTTTTATCTCAATAATCAGTAAACCCTTTATGCTATTAGCGCTATAGGATTATCCCTGCATTCTTAGTTGGAATATCCAATTTATATCAAATAACTATTTAAACTTGTGTTAAACGAAAACTATATTTGTTGAAATTTCATACCTTTGGTTTTAATATGAAGCAAGTATTCCATAAAACAACATCAATATTAATGGCTTTTGTAGTGTTATTCTCTACTATGTCTTTTACTATTGATATGCATTATTGTGGAGATACTTTAATAGATAGTGCTGTATTTCACAAAGTAAAATCTTGCGGAATGGAAATGCAAAAACCTTCAACTAAAAGTTGTGTTATTACTAAAAAGAATTGTTGTAGTGATAAGCAGATGGTTGTTGATGGTCAAAATGAATTAAAACTATCTACTGACAAAATTTCCTTTGAGCAAAAAGCATTTAGAGCTTCATTCGTTTACACTTATGTCAACCTTTTTAAAGGTTTAGATAAAAATGTAATTTCTTACGAACAATACAAACCACCACTAGTTGTCAGACATCTTTTCAAGATTGACGAGACTTATTTAATTTAATTTTTAAACATATAGACCATATTATCCTATGGATTTATTTCATTAGGATAACTTCTTGTATTTGGGGTTTTCTTAACGCCAATGTCTAATTGTTTAATTATCAAAGCTAATGCTAAATAAAAGCATCAAATTTTTAATAGAAAATAAACTTTTCGCAGTATTATTACTCGCCCTTTTTATAGGATGGGGAGTTGTTAACGCGCCTTTTAATTGGGATATAGGTTTTTTGCCAAGGAATCCCGTTGCGGTAGATGCCATTCCTGATATTGGCGAAAATCAACAAATCGTGTTTACCAAATGGGATGGTCGTTCTCCACAAGATATTGAAGACCAAATCACGTATCCATTAACGACCTCTTTATTAGGAATTTCAGGAGTAAAAACAATTCGTAGTTCCTCAATGTTTGGTTTTTCAAGTATCTATGTGATTTTTGATGAAGATGTTGAGTTCTATTGGAGTAGAAGTCGCATTCTGGAAAAGCTAAATTCGTTACCAAACAATTTACTTCCCGAACAGGTTACTCCATCATTAGGTTCTGATGCAACAGGATTAGGGCAAATATTTTGGTATACAATTGAAGGTCGTGACCAAAAGGGTAATGTAACCGGTGGTTGGGATTTACATGAATTACGAACCGTACAGGATTACTATGTGAAACATGGGCTTTCCTCTGCAAGTGGTGTTTCAGAGGTTGCTTCAATTGGGGGCTATGTCCAAGAATATCAAGTGGACATAAACCCAGAATTGATGCGTCAATATAATATTGGCTTAAATCAAGTTGTTAAAGCGGTTAAGCAAAGCAATAAAGATATTGGTGCACAAACTTTAGAGATTAATCAAGTAGAATATTTCGTAAGAGGTTTGGGCTATATAAAGTCCATTTCAGACATAGAAAATGCGGTTGTTGTTTCTGAGGATTTTACGGCTATTAAAATAAAAGACATTGCAAAAGTTACCCTTGGCCCAGAAACAAGACGAGGGATTTTAGACAAAGAAGGTGCAGAGGTTGTTGGTGGCGTAGTTATCGCAAGATATGGTGCAAATCCATTAGAAGTAATTAATAATGTTAAATCTAAAGTAAATGAATTAAGCGAAGGATTACCTTCAAAATTATTGAAAGATGGTCGCACCTCACAACTCACAATAGTGCCTTTTTATGATCGTTCAGAACTGATTAAAGAAACATTAAATACACTTAAAGAAGCATTGACATTAGAAATGCTTATTACCATTTTAGTCATTCTTATTATGGCTTTTAACCTTCAGGCTTCAATACTCATTTCAGGCTTACTTCCTGTTGCTGTTTTAATGGTTTTTATAGCCATGAAACTCTTTGGTGTAGATGCTAATGTTGTCGCTCTTTCAGGAATTGCGATTGCTATCGGAACGATGGTTGATGTAGGCATTATTCTTTCCGAAAACATTATTAGGCATTTAGAAGAAAACAAAGAAAAAAGACCTATTAATGAAGTTGTTTATACTGCGACAACAGAAGTTTCAGGAGCGATTATAACGGCTGTTTTAACAACCATTATTAGCTTTGTTCCTGTATTCACAATGATCGGTGCAGAAGGGAAATTATTTAGACCATTAGCCTTTACTAAAACCTTTGCTTTAACAGCTTCTATTATTGTTGCATTATTCTTAATCCCACCTTTTGCCTCCTTTTTATCTCAAAAAAGAAGCATTAAAAAAGCATCGAAACTTGTTCTCAATTGTGGGTTAATTATACTAGGAATAATTGCAATTATTTATGGTTATTGGCTTGGGCTTATTCTTATCGGTTTTGGAGTGTCATCGTTTTTAAAATTACAGAAAAATAGTACAGAAAAGCAAGCGAATTATATTAATATCATCATTTCAATTTTAGCAGTTACCTTTCTTTTGGCTGAGTATTGGAGACCTTTAGGTGTTGATAAAAGTATTTTTTGGAATCTCATTTTTGTCGCCATTATTTGCTTTGGTCTTTTAGGTTTTTTTACATTATTCAGAAGGTATTACACACGAATATTAAATTGGACTTTGGCGAATAAATTACTTTTTCTATCTATTCCTACTGCCATTATTATTTGTGGGCTTTTAATTATGAAAAATACAGGTAAAGAATTTTTACCCGCACTTAATGAAGGTTCTTTTCTATTAATGCCAACGTCTTTACCTCATTCGGGAGTAGAAGAAAATAAACGTGTTCTACAACAGTTAGATATGGCTGTTGCGACGCTTCCTGAAATTGAAACTGTTGTTGGTAAAGCAGGACGTGTAGAATCATCATTAGATGCTGCGCCTTTATCGATGTACGAAAACTTAATTCAGTATAAATCTGAATACATGCTCAATTCCAGCGGAGAACGGCAACGCTATAAAGTGAATAACGAGGGCTTGTTTGAGCTAAAAAACAAAAAGACAGTAAGCAATCCAAATCGTTCAAAGCAAGGGGGTGCAATGCCTGAAATCTCAGGGAAAGACCTTGTTGAAGATAATGATGGTGAGTTTTATAGGAATTGGCGACCACAAATAAAATCTGCAAATGATATATGGAATGAAATTATACGTGTAACAAAATTGCCAGGCGTTACCTCAGCACCAAAATTACAACCTATTGAAACACGACTAGTCATGTTACAAACAGGTATGCGTGCACCAATGGGAATAAAAGTTAAAGGCCAAGATTTAAAACAAATTGAAGCCTTTGGTGTGAAATTAGAAACTATTTTAAAACAAGTTGAAGGTGTTAAAACCGAAGCTGTATTTGCCGATAGAATTGTAGGTAAACCCTATTTACTAATAGATATAGACAGGGAAAAGATTGCACGTTATGGGATCTCTATACAAGATGTTCAAGATGTTTTAAAAGTTGCTGTTGGTGGTATGATAATAACACAAACGGTTGAAGGACGTGAACGCTATGGTGTACGTGTACGCTATCCAAGAGAGTTAAGAGCAAATCCAACGGATTTGAAAAATATTTATGTTCCTGTTTTAAAAGGGAGTCCAATCCCTTTAGGAGAATTAGTAACTATTAAATATCAGCAAGGTGCGCAAGTCATTAAAAGTGAAGATACTTTTTTAATTGGCTACGTGCTATTTGATAAGTTGAATGATTATGCCGAAGTTGGCGTTGTTGAAAATGCACAGGCACTAATTCAGTCCAAAATAGATACAGGAGAATTAATTGTTCCAAAAGGAATTAATTACCAATTTACAGGAACGTATGAAAATCAAATAAGAGCTGAAAAAACATTGTCAGTTGTCGTGCCATTAACGTTACTTATCATCTTTTTAATTCTATACTTTCAATTTCGTTCTGTAACAACTTCATTAATGGTTTTTACAGGCATTGCAGTAGCTTTTGCAGGTGGTTTTTTAATGATTTGGCTATATGGTCAAGATTGGTTTTTAAATATCAACTTCTTTGGCGAAAATCTAAGAGAATTATTTCAGATGCACACTATAAATTTAAGTGTCGCTGTATGGGTTGGGTTTATTGCCTTATTTGGTATTGCTACAGATGATGGCGTTGTAATGGCTACCTATCTAACACAGACATTTGATAGAAATAAACCCACAAATAAAAAAGATATTAGAGCATCTATTGTAGAAGCAGGAGAAAAGCGTATTCGCCCTTGCTTAATGACAACCGCAACAACCATTTTAGCATTACTGCCTATACTAACTTCAACAGGTCGAGGAAGCGATATTATGATTCCAATGGCTATACCAAGTTTTGGTGGAATGCTTATCGCATTAATCACATTATTTGTTGTTCCTGTTTTATATAGTTGGAAGCAAGAATTACAACTTAAAAAGAATTAAAATGAAAACAATATATTTTATGCTATTTAGTGTTTTGAATTTCAATGTTTCTATTGCACAAAAATTAGAAACACTAATTGAAGAAGGATTAGCAAACAATCCTAAAATTCAAACCTTTGAACTAAAGCACCAGGTTGCAAAAGAGGAAGTTGATCAAGCAAATGCATTACCTAATATGCAAATAGGTGTTAGCTATTTTGTGAGTGAGCCAGAAACACGAACAGGAGCGCAACGTTTTAAGATTTCTGCTAAACAAATATTGCCTTCATTTGGCTCAATAACAGCAAGAGAAAACTATAAAAATTCTTTGGCAGATGCGGTTTATGAAGATGTTGCTATTGCAAAAAAAAAGTTGGTAGCATCAGTTTCACAGTCCTACTACAGCTTATACACTTTAAAAGAAAAACAAGCTATTTTAAATAAAAATATAGCACTACTTAAAATTTATGAAGAATTAGCATTGACTTCTGTCGAGGTTGGTAAAGCATCTGCAGTAGATGTATTACGCCTACAAATGCGTCAAAATGAATTAGAACAGTTAAGACAAGTTTTGGAACAAGATTATTTAGCTGAACAAACATTGCTTAACAAGTTGTTGAATAGAGAAAAAGACATTGCAGTTTCTATTTATAGTGAATTAACAATGTTATCTGAAAGCATACTAATCAATTCAGGAAATTTAGCCTTACATCCTGAATTATTGAAATATGATAAACTTTATAAATCTGTTGAGCAATCCGAATTGTTAAATCAGAAAGAAAGGAGTCCAATGTTAGGCTTTGGATTAGATTATATAGCAGTTTCCGAAAGACCAAATATTAATTTTAGTGATAACGGAAAAGACATTATAATGCCAATGGTTAGCGTTTCCATTCCGATTTTCAATAATAAATACAAATCCAAAACAAAACAAAACGAGTTACTTCAAAAAGAGATAAACTTTCAAAAACAGGATAAATTAAACCGATTAGAAACGGTTCTTGACAAAGCAGTTAAAAAGAGTAATTCAGCGAGAATAAGTTACAATACACAAGCAAAAAATTTAAAACAAGCCAAAGATGCCGAAACCATTTTAGTAAAAAGTTACGAAACAGGAACTATTGATTTTAATGATATTTTAGATATTCAAGAGTTGCAATTAAAATTTCAAATCAACCAAATCGAATCTATTAAAACCTACTACTTACAGAGAACAATTATTAACTATTTAACCAATTAAAATTCAATTATTTATTAACTATAAAATTAATTTAAAATGAAAACAGTAAAAACGATTTTAGGAGTTTTAGTATTTGCATTAATGCTAACAACGGTATCGTGTAAAGATGCTAGCAAAGAGGATACAACGACCAAAACAGAACAAGCAGAAAAGAAAGAATACGCTTCTGCTTATGTGTGTCCAATGCATTGTGAAGGTGGCGGAAGTGATGCCGAAGGCAAATGTCCAAAATGTGGAATGGCTTATGTAAAAAATGAAAATTACAAAAAAGAAGAAACTCACGATAATGATAAAAAAGAAATGGCGATGAATAGCAATCAAGACGGAAATGCCGAAATGGTACTAAAAGATTATTTTAATCTAAAAGATGCTTTAGTTTCCGATGATGAAGCAAAAGCAAAAGGATTTGGTGCAGTATTGAAAAAAAGTTTAAGAAATTTAGACGTTTCTAAATATACAGACGAGCAACAAACAGAATTAAAAGAAATTATTGAAGATGCAGTAGAACACGCTGAACATATTTCAGAAAGTCCAATGACACATCAAAGAGAACATTTTAAAATTTTAAGTAAAGATGTAACAGATATGGTTGCAATTACAGGAACATCAAATACTTTATACGAGCAGTTTTGCCCAATGTATGATAAAGGTAGTGCTTGGTTGAGTATGAGTAAAGAAGTGCGTAATCCTTATTACGGAAGTAAAATGCTAAAATGTGGTAAAGTACAGAAGGAAATTAACTAAATGAAAATTGTTAAAAACATAGTGTTGGTTTTATTAGTTGCTTTTGTGGGAATACAATTTATTCCCACAAAACGTAACCAAAGTGATACAATTCCTGTAACCGATTTTATTTTAGTTAATAATGTTCCAAATAACATTAAAAGAAAATTACAAGTGTCTTGTTATGATTGCCATAGCAACAATACTAACTATCCTTGGTATAATAAAACACAACCTGTTGCTTGGTTTTTAGAAGACCATATTAAAGAAGGAAAATCCGAATTAAATTTTAGTGAATGGGATTCTTTATCAAACCGAAGAAAAGCAAGTAAACTTCGGTCAATCATTAAGCAGATTGAAAGTAACAAAATGCCTTTAGAGTCTTATACATCAATTCATAAAGATGCAGAATTTTCAGAAGAAGAGAAATCAACTATTATTAAATGGATAACTCAATTAAAAGATAGTCTATAAATCACAAAATAAAATGAAACATACTTATAAAATATTAGGAATGACTTGTGGCAGTTGTAAAGTATCAGTCGAAAAGAATTTAAATGATTTAGAAGAAGTAACAAACGTTGAAATTAATATTGAAAAAGCAGAAGCAATAATTACTATGAGTAATCATATTGAAATAGAAACATTACAAAAAGCATTACCTTCAAAATATACTATTTCAATAAAAGAACTTGCACCTATTTTTACTTCTGTTCAACATTTAGATTTTGAAACTGAAGAGGGAAAAACTAAACTTCAACAGTTAAAACCGTTGTTGCTTATTTTATTTTATATCGCAGTTGCAAGTATTCTATTGCATTATAGGAATTGGAGCTGGAGCGAATTCATGATTGATTTTATGGGTTTATTCTATATTGTATTCAGCTTCTTTAAACTATTAGATTTAAAAGGGTTTCCAAAATCTTTTAAAATGTACGACCCATTAGCAAAGCGTATTCCAATATATGGATGGATTTATCCTTTTATAGAAATAGCTTTAGGGTTAATGTTTTTAATGAGATTTGAAGTGAATATAGCTTTAATAATTACGCTTGTAGTATTAGGAATAACTACTATTGGAGTAACAAAAACACTATTAGATAAAAAGTCAATACAATGCGCTTGTTTGGGAACTACCTTAAAGTTACCTATGACAGAAGCAACATTTGTAGAAAACGCCATTATGATTGTAATGGGAGTATTAATGCTAATAGGAATTAATTAAAAATGAGATTATGAAAAATATAATAATAGTACTTGTATTAACATTATCAGTATTGAGTTGCAAAAATGAAACAAAGAAAGCTAATATAAAGGAACATAAAAATCATGTTACAACATCTAAAAAAGATGAAGTGCAGAAAAAGAAAGTATTAAGTCCACATAAATCTGTTATGGTAATGATTGGAGATGCACATATTCGTATAGATTATTCATCACCTGGTGTTAGAGATAGAATCATTTTTGGGGGATTAGTTGGTTATGATAATGTTTGGCAAGCAGGTGCACATAATGCCACTTGGCTTGAAACTAACATGGATTTAGTCATAAATGATGAACTACTCCCAAAAGGGAAATATGGATTTTTTACAATCCCATCAAAGGAGGATTGGACTATAGTGATTAATAAAAATTGGAATCAACATGGAAAAGACGAGTATGATGTGAATGATGATGTGATACGATTTAAAGTAATCCCAATCATTTCTAATGAAATTACAGAGCATTTAGAGTATAAAGCAAGTAAGATTAGTGAAACAGAAGGTAATATTTCTCTAGCTTGGGAAAAGGTGACAATTAGCTTTCCGTTCAATATAAATCAATAAGATGGTAAATAGGCGCACAGCATTAAAAATTAAAAAAACACATCGTTATTTAGGTTTGTTTTTTTTTGGTATTCAGTTTTTGTTATGGTTTACAAGCTTACCATCAATTAGAAAATTATTAAGAATAAAAAACAAATAGAGATGAAGAAATATATAATCTATTCAGGAATATTAGTAGTTGGTTTGTTTTTAGGTTGGTTACTTTTTGGTAATTTATCAAACCAAGAATCTTCACATAATCATAGTGAAAAAATAGAAAAAAATCAAATGTGGACGTGTTCAATGCATACTCAAATAATGCAACCCGAAGCTGGTGATTGTCCTATTTGCGGAATGGATTTAATTCCTTCCGAAACAAGTACTGAAGGGTTAAATGCTGATGAATTTAAGTTAACCAAAAATGCAATGGCATTAGCAAATATTCAAACGTCTGTTGTCGGTAATAGCACAAACAAGGGTACTACCATAAAATTATCAGGCAAGATTGTGGAAAATGAAGAAGACAATGTAGTTCAAACAAGTTATTTTTCAGGAAGAATAGAACGTTTAAATGTTCGTTCAAAAGGAGAAGAAGTAAAACGAGGACAACTTTTAGCAACCATATATTCAACTGAATTATTTGCAGCACAGCAAGAATTAATTACCGCTTCATCAATAAAGGAATCGCAACCTGAATTGTATAGAGCTGTCCGTAGTAAATTAAACCTTTGGAAAATTTCTGAAAGCCAAATCAATCAAATAGAAACATCAGGGAAAGTAAGAAAAAACTTTCCTATATATGCCGACGTTTCAGGAACTATATTAGAAAAATTGGTTGAACAAGGCGATTATATCAAACAAGGACAAGCCTTATTGAAAATTACAAACTTAAATACAGTTTGGGCGTTATTTGATGTTTATGAAAATCAGATAAAAAATTTTAAAAAAGGTCAAGATATTACAGTTACTTCAAATGCTTATCCAAATAAAGAATTTAAAAAGAAAGTGGATTTCATAGATCCAACATTTGATTTAGCAACGAGAACAGTTAAACTTCGAGTAGTCTTAAACAATATAAATGGTGAGTTTAAAACAGGAATGTTTGTTGAAGGCAATATTGAAAATAAATCATCTATAAAAGAACCACTTTTAATGATTCCTTCATCAGCATTATTATGGACAGGAGAACGCTCTGTAGTTTATTTAAAAACAAATCCTGATAAACCTGTTTTTGAAATGAGAGAAATATCAATAGGTAAACAATTAGGAGAACAATATGAGGTAACTGAAGGACTTTTAATTGGAGATGAAATTATAACCAATGGCGCTTTTACAGTTGATGCTTCTGCACAACTTCAAGGTAAGAAGTCTATGATGAATAAAGAAGGTGGTAAAAGAATGACTGGACACGAAGGACATATAATGAATGAGGTTGAAAAAATAAACTTTGACGCTTCTATTGAAAGATCTTTTTATGATGTTATAGATGCTTACATTGAGTTAAAAGATGCATTAATAAAATCTGATGTTTTATTAGCCTCAATTAAAAGCGAAACCTTTAGAAAAACATTAGAAGTAATTCCTGTTAGCCAAAGAAAAAAAATTAATAATTATTGGTTTTTTTTGCACAAAACATCAAAAGAGATTAATAATAAAGTGGATTTAGCCCATCAACGCAAACAATTTCAAGTGATTTCAGATAAGCTAATCGAAATGATTAGAAACTTCGATGAAGTAAACAGTAAATTATTTGTTCAATTTTGTCCTATGGCTGACAA
>Ga0307986_10003812_pt1 | contig 10372 bp, 5 predicted proteins | sample EllFjometageno82_FD_203170 | JGI IMG/M metagenome (GOLD analysis project Ga0307986, IMG submission 203170) | Marine microbial communities from Ellis Fjord, Antarctic Ocean - #82 | ecosystem: Environmental > Aquatic > Marine > Unclassified | place: Southern Ocean | collected 2014-10-09
TTTTGGTAGCAAATCCTCTAGTATTTCATCTTCATCAGGTTCAAATTCATAAAAAACTTCATCATTCTTTTTAGAGTTTTCTTTTTTTTCAGCAGGAATTATCTGTTGAGCTTGTGGTATTTGAGTCATGACGTTTTTAAAATTATTATAAAATAAAACGCATTTATCAAATTCATTTTTATCAAATAAATCTATAATTATTTTTCCAACATCGTCAGCTTCATTAAATGAAATTCTTTTTTTATCCTTAAAACTAAGTTTCTGAACTATGTATTTACCGTATTCTCTTTTTAATTGATCGTGACCCTTTGAACCTATAGTAATTATTTTTAAAGTTCTTCCTTCGTTTAAAGTTTTTAAAAAGTAATTTTTAGCTAATCTGCAAATGTTAGTATTGAATCCTCCACATAACCCTCTATCTGATGTCATTACTACACATAAATGAGTTTGTTCTTTTCCAGTGCCCACTAATAGTTTTGGTGCATTTGATGGATCACTGATTGACTCTGTTAAGTTTAAAATGATATTTTGCATTTTCTTACTATAAGGTCTACCTCTTTCAGCACTTTCTTGTGCTTTTCTTAGTTTTGCTGCAGCAACCATTTTCATAGCTTTAGTAATTTTTTGTGTAGATTTTACACTAACAATTCTTTTTCTTAAGTCGTCTAAACTTGCCATTATTTTATACTTTTTTTATATTCTTGTATTATTTGTATCAATGAATCTTCTGTTTCTTTTTCTAATTTTCCAGTAGTTTGAATTGTGCTTATAATTTCATTTTTCTCATTTTTAATTTTTTCTAAAATCTCTTTTTCAAAATTTTTAATCTGATCAAGTTCTACATCATCTAGATATCCTCTTACTCCAGTGAAAATCGTAATAACTTGCTCCGCTACTGTTAACGGTGAATATTGATTTTGTTTTAAAAGCTCTGTTAATTTTGAGCCTCGGTTTAAAAGTTTTTGTGTAGCTGCGTCTAAATCTGAACCGAACTGCGCAAAGGCGGCCATTTCTCTGTATTGAGCAAGTTCTAATTTGATTGATCCTGCAACTTTCTTCATGGCTTTCGTTTGTGCTGCAGATCCAACTCTTGAAACTGAAAGTCCAACGTTAACAGCTGGTCTGATACCTTGGTTAAATAATTGAGTTTCTAAAAATATTTGTCCATCAGTAATTGAAATAACATTCGTTGGAATGTAAGCTGAAACATCCCCTGCCTGTGTTTCGATGATGGGCAAGGCCGTTAAAGAACCTCCACCATTTGCGTCACTTAGTTTTGCAGCTCTTTCCAAAAGTCTACTATGAAGGTAAAATACGTCCCCTGGATATGCTTCTCTGCCAGGCGGTCTTCTTAGTAATAACGACATTTGTCTGTAAGCTACTGCTTGTTTTGATAAATCATCGTAAATAATTAATGCGTGCATTCCGTTATCTCTAAAATATTCTCCAATAGTGCAGCCTGTATATGGAGCCAGAAATTGAAGCGGAGCCGCATCAGAAGCTGTTGCTGCAACAACTGTTGTGTATTTCATAGCGCCGGCATCTTCCAGTGTTTTAACAATCTGAGCAACTGTTGAGCGTTTTTGACCAATAGCTACATAAATACAATACAATTTTTTTTTTTCATCATCAGACTCATTGACTGCTTTCTGATTGATAATTGCATCAATTGCTACCGCTGTTTTTCCTGTTTGCCGATCTCCAATAATCAATTCTCTTTGACCTCTCCCAACTGGTATTAAGGTATCAATTGCTTTTAGTCCTGTTTGCATTGGTTCGCTAACAGACTGTCTGGGAATTATTCCTGGTGCCTTAACCTCTACTCTTTTTCTTTGAATCTTTTCACTTAAATTTCCTTTTCCATCAATTGGATTTCCTAATCCATCTAAAACCCTTCCTAAAAGTTCTTTTCCGACAGGTGAATCTACAATTGAACCAGTTCTTTTTACTGTACTTCCTTCTTTTATTTTTCTGTCGTCTCCAAAAATAACCACCCCAACATTGTCGCTTTCTAGGTTAAGCGCCATACCTTTGGAGCCATCATCAAATTCAACCATCTCTCCGGCTTGTACATTATCAAGACCGAAAATTCTGGCTATTCCATCACCAACAGACAAAACTTTTCCTACCTCTGTTACTTCAGCTTTTTCGCCAAAATTTTTTATTTGTTCTTTTAGTATTTTAGTTATTTCTGAAGGGTTAATTTGCATATTATGCTTCTAACATTGTTTGTTCATGTTTTTTTAATTTATTTTTAATTGAAGTATCTATCATAAGGCTTCCTATTTGCATCTTTAAACCTCCAATTAATTCTTCGTCTACTTTGTAGTCAAATGTTATTGATGTTCCCATTGTTAGAGAAAGTTCTTTATTTAAACTTTCTAGTTCTTCACTTGTCAAGTTTTTTGAAGAAATTAACGATGCTTTTAATTCTCCTCTTTTTTTTGAAGTCAATGACAAAAAACTTAAAAATATTTTATTAATAAAAAATATTCTTCTCTTAATCACTAAGACGTTTAAGAAGTTTGTAATTAATTTTGACAGATTCATTTGTACCGATATTTTATTTAATACTTCTAGCTGATTTGATTGAGATTGTGTTGGATTTTTTATAAAATTTTTTAAGTCATCGTTTAAGCTATAAATAACTAGGAGTTCGTTAACATTTTTTTCTATAGTTTCTAAATCTAAATTTTCATTAGCAATTTCATATAATGCTAGGGCATATCTATTTGCCGTTTCTAAAGAAAATGATTTATTTGTACTCAGTTTAACACCTCTAGATTATAAATTAGTTTAAGATTGTGGTTTCCTACCATAAGGACAGGTATCGTTCAAGGTAGTTAGATTGCTTTAAGCAAAGTTAATAGGATCAACATCAACTGTAAGTTTTATTTTTTTAGAAATAGTTAAATTGTCTATAATTTTACCTACTTTTTTTTGAATTAAATTGTTATTTTTTGACCTCAATAAAAGCCGTGTTCTAAACTTCTTCTTGATTCTAAATATAGGAGAGTCTACTGGACCTAAAACATCGATTTCATCTAAAACACCTAATTTTTTTTTAATTTCTTGTGCTGCTCTAAAGCTATCCTGACTAGAACTTGCTGAAATAATTAAAGCAATTAGTCTTGAGAAAGGGGGTAAATTATTATTTTTTCTAACCTTTAATTCACTGCTTAAAAATTTTTCAGGATTATTTTCCAATATATCTTTTAATGTTTCATTCAATGGAGTGATGGTTTGGTAAATGATGGTAGATTTTTTTGAAAATCTTCCTGCTCTTCCACTTAATTGATTATAAAGTTGTATATTTTTCTCTGTTGTTCTTAAATCATAACCCATCCCAGAAAAATCTGCGTCTACCACAACTATACAGTTTAATTTTGGAAAATTGAATCCTTTCGAGATTAATTGTGTGCCTACTAAAATATCAATTTCATTTTTTTCTATTTTTTTAATTACAGATTCTGTTTCATTTTTTTTAGATAAAAAATCACTTGAAAATATTCTAATATTTTTTTTTGGATAAATATTTTTTAATTCTTCATATATTTTTTCAACTCCTGGTCCGTACATGCGAAAATCACATAGATCTTTACTAATTTTACAACGATTATCTTTTTTAACCTTATTTCCACAGTGATGACAAATAAGTTTATTAATTGATTTATGGTAAGTTAAGTAGATAGAACAACTTGAACACAAATGTTTAAACCCACAATTTTTACAAATCAAAAATGGAGCGTAACCTCTTCTATTTAAAAAAAATAACACTTGTTCTTTTTTTTTTAAATATTCATTTACCATATCAATTGTTTCTCTTGCAATAAAATGATCTTTTTTGAGTTCTGCCTTTTGTAAATTAATTACTTGGGCTTCTGGCATGGGAGATTCTCTATATCGTGTAACTAATTTTGTATGATTATATTTTTTATTTTTTATATTGTTAAAAGTTTCCAACGAAGGCACTGCGGAAACTAAATGTATGGGTATGTTTTCGAAGGACGCTCTTGCAATAGCCATATCACGTGCATGATAAATGACTCCTTCGTCCTGTTTGTATGATGGATCGTGCTCTTCATCTAAGACTATTAATCCTAGATTTGTAAAAGGTAACAATAAAGAAGAACGAGCGCCGATTACTAACTTTAAATTACTGTCGATAATACCTTGCCAAATTTTTCTTTTATTTTTAATTCCTATCTTTGAATGCCAGATGGAAGGTGTGAAGCCAAAAAACTCCTCAAATCTATCTTTAAATTGATTGGTTAAAAATATTTCAGGTAATAGTATTAAGACTTGCTGGTTTTTTTTTAAAATCTCCCTCACTCTTTCAAAGTAAACTATTGTTTTTCCTGAACCAGTAACGCCTTGCAGCAATGCTACATTGAAAGAATTACCAAACTTTTTTAAATCTTCAAGACTTTTTTTTTGCTCTTTATTGAGAGAAAAAATATTTTTTTTTTGATTTAATATTTTTTCTTTATGCTCCTCAATTTTAGATGTATTTTTTTTGTCTCCTAGGCACATCTTCAGAACCATACCTTTTGAGACTAGATTATATGAAGAAAACCAGTTTATATAACTTACTAAATTTTCATTAATTCTAAAATTATCTATTTTTTTTTCAATACGTCTTAATTTAAATTCTTTTACAGAAAGTTGAATTTTGTCCCAAACTACACCTATTTCTTTAGATTTTCCAAAAGGTACGATGACGAGATCTCCTGGTTTTAAATTTCCTAAATTTCCAGAATCATAGGTGAATGGAAAATTAAATATTTTAGGAACTAAAACTGGTACTTTCATTTTTGAGAGTCTAATTGATGTTATAACAATTAAAAATGAATTGCTCTCTTATCAACAGCTAAGGCAGCTTCTTTTACTGCTTCTGTATGAGTCGGGTGTGCATGACATGTGCGAGCAATATCTTCGGCGCTTGCACCAAATTCCATGGCTAAAGCCATTTCTGCTATCATATCACCAGTATGTGGCCCGATCATGTGGACGCCAAGAACTCTGTCTGTTTTACTGTCAGCTAATATCTTTACAAAACCATCTGTCTCGTTGTTAACTTTTGCACGTGAATTTGCAAGAAATGGAAATTTACCAACTTTATAATTTATATTTTCTTTCTTAAGTTGTTCTTCTGTTTTTCCTACAACCGCAACTTCAGGTGACGTATAAACAACACCAGGTATAATATTATAATTAACATGGCCTGCTTGCCCTGCAATAATTTCAGCTACAGCAATTCCTTCTTCTTCAGCTTTGTGAGCAAGCATAGGACCTTTAATTACATCTCCGATTGCATAAATATTATTTATTGAAGTTTGTAGTTTTTCATTTACCTCCACCTTACCTTGTTTGTCTTTTTTTATTCCTATTTTGGTTAAATTTAATCCTTCTGTATAAGGTTTTCTTCCAACAGAAACTAAAACTTTATCAGCTAAAAGTGTTTCTGTTTTTGATGTTTCGTTGTTTGTAAACTTTACTTCTACTTGATCGTCTTTGTTGTTCACTTCAGTTACCTTTGAATTTAATTTAAATTTAAATCCTTGTTTAGTTAAAATTTTCATAAATTCTGATGATATCTCTTTATACATTCCAGGTGTAATATGATCTAAATACTCTAAAACAGTTACATTTGATCCAAGTCGTGACCATACTGAGCCCATTTCTAGCCCAATATACCCCCCACCAATTACTATAAAATTTTTAGGCACCTCTTTCAAAGAAAGTGCTCCTGTTGAAGATACAATATTTTTTTCATCAATTTCTACACCGGGTAACGATGTGGGTGCAGAACCTGTAGCGATAACAATATTTTTAGATTTATATGATGTTTTTTTCTCTCCCTCATAAACAACAACATCATTTTTAGAGAATAAAACACCTTTTCCCTTAATATACGTAACTTTATTTTTTTTAAATAAAAATTCAATTCCTTTAGTTAAAACTTGAACTGATTTATTCTTATTGTTCATCATTTTATCTAGATTAAGTTTTAAACCTGAAAATTCTATTCCTTGTTCGTTAAAATTATTTTGGGCTTTGTGATAAGACTCAGATAAACTTAAAAGACTTTTAGACGGTATACATCCTACGTTAAGACATGTCCCTCCAAGAGTTCCTCTTGATTCTACGCATGCGGCTTTTAACCCTAACTGTGCTGCTCTTATTGCACATATATATCCACCTGGACCACCCCCTATAATAATTATATCAAAATTATTTTCCATAATTATAAATTTAAAAATAATCTCCTAGGGTCTTCGAGGCACTCTTTTATTATTTTTAAAAAAGAAACCGCCTCTTTTCCGTCTACAATTCTGTGATCATATGACAAAGCTAAATACATAATTGGTCTAATGGAAACACTTTTGTTGATGGCTACAGGTCGCTCTATAATATTATGCATGCCTAATACAGCTGATTGCGGTGGATTTAGGATAGGCGTTGAAAGCATTGACCCATAAATACCTCCGTTCGTAATCGTAAAGGTTCCCCCTTGCAGATCGTCAATAACAATTTTTCCATCCCTTGCCTTTTGTCCAAGTGAATTAATATTTTTTTCTATTTCTGCAAATGACATTTCGTCGGTATTTCTTAGAACAGGCACAACTAAACCTCTATCTGTTCCAACGGCTATACTTATATTATAATAATTTTTATAAATAATTTCATCACCTTGAATTTCCGCATTTATAACAGGATAATTTTTAAGCCCAACCACACATGCCTTTACAAAAAAAGACATAAAACCCAATTTAACTGAATATTTTTTTTGAAATTCTTCTTTGTGTTCACTTCTCATTGAAATAATAGAACTCATATCAACTTCGTTAAAGGTAGTTAACATAGCTGCATTTTCTTGGGCTTCTTTAAGTCTTTTAGCTATAGTCATTCTCAATCTTGTCATCTTAATTCTTTCTTCGGGTCCGTGGGTAGTTTTTCGTTCTGATCGGCTTGGTGTGGCGCCCATTAAACCTAGAATATCTTCTTTTAAAATAACTCCATTTTTACCAGATCCTTTAACCGCGCTAAGATTAATATTAGACTCTGTTACTAGTTTCCTTGCGGCAGGTGACACGGTATTTAAATTAGTATTTTTTGAAACCTTTTGTTCGGCGTGTACTTCTGTAAGAACAAGAGGTGCTTCTTCACTGTCTTCTTTTTTTTCTTTATTAGGTAATTTTACTTCTGTGAGACTGTCTTTTTTTTTAATCACTTCCGTTTTTTCCTTATCCTCAATAACTTGTAGTTTTTTTAAGGGAGGGGAGTAGTTTTTTTCTTTTGAATCTGTTCCTACTTCAGGGCTTTTAGATTGTACGATAGTTCCCAGTAAAGTTCCAACATTTACAGTTTGTCCCTCTTTAACAGAGATTTTTTCTATTATTCCATTTGAAGGCGCGGGTACCTCGACATTAACTTTGTCAGTCTCCAGTTCGACAACTGCTTCATCTGCGTTAACTTTGTCGCCTTCATTCTTTAACCACTTCGCTACTGTAGCTTCTGTTACAGATTCTCCAAGTACAGGGACTAGTATATGTTCAGACATTAGTTAATTTTTCCAACCACCTTTTCTAATATTTCTTTTTGTTGTGCAAGGTGTTTATTAAGATTTCCAGTCGCAGTGGTTGCCGATGGTCTTCTTCCAATATATTCAACGTTTTTATTGCTAAAATTAATAATTTCTAAGGTTCTGTTTATGTAATGATTAACTGTATTCCATGCACCCATATTTTTTGGCTCTTCTTGACACCAGTAAATATCTGCATTTTTTGCATATCTTTTTAATTCTTTTCCTAATCTTTTCACTGGAAACGGATAGATTTGTTCCAGTCGAATAAAAACAACTTTATCATTTTTTGTTTTCTCTCTAGCGTCAACTAGATCAAAATAAATTTTACCTGAACAAATAACTACTTTCTTAATTTGCATATCATTTTTGAGTTCGATTAAATCATACTCACTTGTATAAGCTCGATCTGGTAGAACTCTATGAAAAGAGGTGTCTTTAGTAAAATCGTCTATGGTTGAAACACATTGTTTGTGTCTTAGTAAAGATTTTGGAGTCATAATTATCAATGGCTTTCTAAACTCTCTGTGCATTTGTCTTCTTAAAGCGTGAAAATAATTAGCTGGTGTTGTGCAATTTACTACTTGAATATTATCTAGTGCACACATTTGTAAGAATCGTTCTAATCTTGCTGAAGAGTGTTCTGGTCCTTGACCTTCGTAGCCATGAGGTAATAGCATTACTAATCCACTAGCCCTTCCCCATTTTGACTCACCAGAAGTTATAAATTGATCAATAATTATTTGAGCACCATTAGCAAAATCACCAAATTGAGCTTCCCATAATACTAATGTCTCGGGTTCTGATATAGAGTAACCAAATTCAAACCCTAATACAGCTAGTTCGGATAAGAGTGTGTCTATTACTTCAAATTTTTTTTGATTTTCTGAAATGTTATTCAATGGAACGTACCTTTCATGATTATCTTGATTTCTAAGCACGGAGTGTCTCTGACTAAAAGTTCCCCTACCAGAATCTTGACCTGATAATCTCACAGAGAAACCCTCTGTTAAAAGTGTTCCAAATGCTAGAGCTTCAGCTGTTGACCAATCAATAGGAAGATTATTATTAAACATTTTTTGCTTGTTATTAAATATTTTTTTTAACGTTTTATGTATGTTAAAATTATTTGGAATAGTTGTAATTTTTTTTCCTATTAAATTAATTTTTTCTTTATCAACACCACTAGCACCTCTCTTATCTTTACCGGGTGTGGGAATAAATCTTGACCAAACACCGTCGAACCATTTCAGTTCTGGTTTGTAATTTTTTGATTCAATAAATTCTTTTTCTAAGTGTGACTTGAAATCATTTATTTTTTTATCTACTTTGTCTTTAGAAAAAAGTTTTTCATTTACTAGTTTTTCAGAATAAATTTTTAAAGAAGTAGGGTGAGATTTTATTTTTTTATACATTAAAGGTTGTGTGAATGAAGGCTCATCACCTTCATTGTGTCCAAATCTTCTGTAGCAAAACATATCAATTACAATATCTCTGTTAAATTGCTGTCTAAACTCAGTTGCAATTTTAGCACAGTGTACGACCGCTTCAGGATCGTCTCCGTTTACATGTAAAATAGGGGCTTGAGCAATTTTTGCTACCTCACTCGGGTACGGTGAAGATCTTGCAAATTGTGGAGATGTTGTAAAACCTATCTGATTATTAACGATGATATGTATTGTTCCACCTATGTTGTGCCCCGGCAATCCTGACATTGCAAAACATTCTGCTACTATTCCTTGACCTGCAAAAGCTGCATCACCGTGTATTAATACTGGTATAACTTTTTTTCTTTCAGGGTCTTTATGAAAAAATTGTTTTGCTCTTACCTGTCCTAAAACTACAGGGTTTACAGCTTCTAAGTGTGAGGGATTGTCGGTTAAACTAATGTGGACAACATTGCCATCGAACTCTCGGTTTGATGATGCACCTAAATGATATTTAACATCTCCTTCAAAATCTCTTTTAGCTTCAACGGCACTTCCAAAAAATTCGTTAAAAATTGCTTTGAATGGTTTGCCCATAACATTAGCCAAAACATTTAATCTACCTCGATGAGACATTCCAATCTTAATTTCTTTTACTCCTAAATTACCACCTCTTTTTATTATTTGCTCAAGTGCGGGTACCAAAGATTCTCCACCATCAATTCCAAATCGTTTTGTTCCAACAAACTTGACATGTAAGTATTTTTCAAAACCTTCTGCTTCAATAATTTTATTTAAGATTGCTTTTTTTCCGTTATCTGTAAAAACAACTTCTTTTTTTTGTCCTTCTATTCTATCTCTAATCCAATTTTTTTCATCTGGATCTCCCATATGCATAAACTCGTAGCCTATGTTTCCAGAGTAGGTTTTTTTTAATATAATTATAATTTCCGACAGAGTTGCTTCTTGTAGTCCTAAAACTCCATCTAAAAATATTTTTTTATTTATATCATTTATTGTAAAACCATATGTTTCAGGTTTAAGTTCTGGGTGTTCTTCTCTTGTCATTAATCCTAGTGGATCAAGATTGGCGATTAGGTGTCCTCTAATTCTATAGGCTCTAATTAACATTATAGCTCTTATCGAATTTTTTGCCGATTCTTCTGTCAAAGGAAGATTGTTAGCTTTGCTGTCTTCTGGTAAATCTTTTTTTAATAGATCTTCTAAGTTTAAATCTTTTTTTTTAATTATTTTTTTAGGAGCCCAACTAGGTCCTTCTAAAGCTTTAAAAATAATTTCTTTATTTTCTTTAAGTCCATCAAAAAATTCTTTCCAACCTTCGGGTAGTTTACTTGAGTCT
>Ga0307986_10003813_pt1 | contig 10371 bp, 6 predicted proteins | sample EllFjometageno82_FD_203170 | JGI IMG/M metagenome (GOLD analysis project Ga0307986, IMG submission 203170) | Marine microbial communities from Ellis Fjord, Antarctic Ocean - #82 | ecosystem: Environmental > Aquatic > Marine > Unclassified | place: Southern Ocean | collected 2014-10-09
AATTAAAGAATTAAATAGTATTGTTGTGAATGTAATTTAGTCCCTCAATATAAGTTGGATATTTTAATTTATAATTAAAAAACTTTTTCATTTTTTTATTGTCAACTTTTTTAGAGTCTTTATAAAAATTCTTTACCATTTCACTTTTTACTGAGGTTAACTCAACTGTCTCTGGTTTTTCGGTATTTAAAAGTTTAGATCCATATAAAATAACTTCTTCAGTTGAAGCAGGTTTGTCATCAGACACATTGTAGATTTCTTTTGCTTTGAAGTTTTGAAGAGACTTGAATAAAATATTCGCAATATCTTCAACATGTATTCTAGAAAAAAACTGATTCCTTTTATTAATTATTTTTGTGTTGCCTTCTTTAAGTCTAGTTAAAATATTATTTTGATTGGAATAAATACCTGACAATCTTAGTATTTGAAGTGGTAAGTTATTTCTTTCCGCTAAATTTAACCAAGATTTTTCTGCACTTAGTCTAGCTATACCATTTGTTGATGTTGGGTTTGTTTTGCTGTTTTCATCTACCCAATCTCCGTTATGATTTCCGTAAACACTAGTAGCAGATAAATATGTAATCCACTTTATTTTGCTATTGTCTAAAATATTTTTAAAGTTCTTTACAACTATGTCTTCACCACCAACTGGAGCTATAGATATTAAAATATGATTTGATGATTTTAGATTCTCAATTAGTTTTTTATCAAAAGAATTTTCAGAAAATTGAAGCCTTTCGTAGTCTAAACCATCAAAGTTTTTTTTGTCAGATTTTTCCCTAGAAGTTACAGTTAATTTTATTTTTAAATTTTCTGTGTTAATTTTTTTTATAAAATTTTTTGCTACCTGGCCAAATCCAAAACAAACAATGTTCATTTTTTTCATTTAACTAACCTTTTTAATAGTAGGCTCTAAAGTGATAGGATTGTCTAGTTTATCAAGCATCTCGATTGGACATACTTGTTTGAAATTTAATAATTCCTTTTCATAGTTTTCTAAAATTATTTTAGCGGTATTTGAATTTGTTTCTTTTAAAAAATCTTCTAGATTACTCTTTAAAAAAATTTTCCAATAGTCAGTTTCAACTTGTTGCCAGATAATTGAAACTGGATTTACATAATTTTCAAATTTATTTTCTGGATCATATACAAAAGCCATTCCTCCAGTCATCCCAGCTCCAAAATTGTCTCCTACTTGCCCAAGAATAATTACGCTTCCTCCAGTCATATACTCACACCCGTGTGCTCCACATCCTTCTACTATTGCAAGACTACCAGAATTTCTAACTGCAAATCGTTCACCGGCTTGACCTGAGGCGTACAATTTTCCTGCTGTAGCACCATATAAAACTGTATTTCCTATAATTACATTTTCATTGGAAATTAAACTACTTTTACTTGAGGTTCTTATAATTATTTTTCCTCCTGAAAGACTTTTGCCAACATAATCATTTGAATCTCCTTCAACTATTAATTTTAACCCTTTAATTAAAAAAGCACCTAATGACTGACCTGCACTGCCATTAAGTTTAATGGTTATTGAATCTTCATTTAATTTATTATCACCATAAGTTTTATATAAATAATGTGAAAGTCTAGTTCCTACTGATCTGTGTGTATTTTCAATATTATATTCAAAATTAAATTTATCTTTGTTGTTTATTTTTTCTTTTATATCTAACCAAATTTTTTCATCTAAAGTATCTGGTACTTTGTTAATATGATTGTCTTTACAGTATCTTGGGTTGTCTCCTGGATCAGCTTGAACTAAAATAGGGTTAAGATCTAAATCGTCTAGATTTGGTGAACCTTTACTTACTTGTGTAAGAAGATCAGTTCTTCCGATAATTTCATTGATAGATTTATATCCTAGTGATGCAAGAATTTCTCTAACTTCTGTCGCAACAAAAGTAAAAAAATTTACAACTTTTTCTGGTGTACCAGTAAACTTTTCTCTTAATGATTTATCTTGGCTACAAACTCCAACCGGGCAGGTGTTTGAATGACATTGTCGAACTAATATACATCCCATTGCAACTAACGATGAAGTTCCCATTCCATATTCTTCGGCACCCATCATGGCTGCCATGACTATATCTTTTCCTGTTTTAAGTCCTCCATCAGTTCTTAAAGTTACTTTGTGTCTTAAATTATTAAGTGTTAAAATTTGATTAGCTTCTGTTAAACCCATTTCCCATGGAATACCTGCGTACTTAATACTTGTTTGCGGACTTGCTCCAGTTCCTCCTGAATGACCGGAAATTAAGATTACATCTGCTTTAGCTTTTGCTACACCGGCTGCTATTGTTCCTATACCGGTAGAAGCAACTAATTTTACCCCAATTCGTGCCCCAGGATTTATTTGTTTTAGATCGTAGATAAGCTGGGCTAAGTCCTCAATTGAGTAGATGTCATGATGAGGAGGTGGAGAAATTAAAGTTACACCAGGCGTAGAATGTCTTAACTTAGCTATTTCATCTGTAACTTTAAATCCAGGCAGCTGCCCTCCCTCACCAGGCTTTGCACCTTGTGCCATTTTAATTTCAATCTCATTGCAATTATTAATGTAATTAATTGTTACGCCAAATCGAGCTGAAGCTATTTGTTTTATTCTTGAGTTAGCAGAATCTCCATTTGATAACCTAACGAAACGTTTTTCATCCTCTCCTCCTTCTCCGCTACAAGAGGCTCCTTTTATTCTGTTCATTCCAATACCTAGGGTCTCATGGGCTTCTGCCGATAAAGCACCGTGAGACATACTCCCACTTCCAAATCTTTTTAAAATCTCTGACAACGGTTCTACTTCATTAATATTTATAGGGTCTTTCTTCTCTTTAAACTCTAGTAAATCTCTTAAACTTATAGGAGATAAATCATGAATACCTTTAGAATATTTTTTGTAATGATCATACGAACCTGTTCCAACGGCATGTTGCAATATATGAATTAAGTTTCCTTGGAACTGGTGTTGTTCGCCAGTTTTTCTATACCTGTAGATACCTCCAATTGGTAAGTTCACAATGTTATTTGAAATAAAATTTTTATGTTGTTCTTTGATTTTTTTTTCAATTCCACCTATGCCAATACCAGATATTCTAGAACTCATGCCTGGAAAGTAGTCTGATACAATGGCTCTACTTAAACCTACGGCTTCAAAATTACACCCTCCTCTATAAGAGCTAATAACTGATATACCCATCTTAGACATAATTTTTAACAAACCATCATCTATGGATTTTTTAAATTTAGCAACACAACTCTCAAAATCAAAATTGTTAAATAATTTTTTTTCAAACCTTTGATAGATGCTATCAATGGCTAGATAAGGATTAACAGTAGTGGCACCAACACCGATCAAAACTGCAAAAGAATGTGTGTCTAGGACATCTGAACTTTCAACATTTATTGAACAATACCCTCTTAAACCTAATTTTACTAAATGTGAATGAATTGCACCAACTACCAAAACGGAAGGTATACTTGCATGCAATAAACTAATTTTTTTATCCGATAGTATTAGATTATTACTTCCTTCGCGTACTGCAATTTCCGCTTCTTCTTTAATATTTTCTATTCTCTCTTTAAGTGACGAGTTAATATCGAAAATACAATCTAATATTTTAATTTTTTTTTTGAATAAATTTTTAAATTTTCTAAATTGAGAGTTGGTTAAAATTGGACTATCTAAAACATAAATATTTTCTTCAGTTAAGTTATCGAAATCTAATATGTTACCTAAATTTCCAAATCTAGTTTTTAGACTCATTACTTTATTTTCTCTCAGAGAATCAATCGGTGGATTAGTTACTTGGCTAAAATTTTGTCTAAAGTAATGAGAAATAGGTCTGTAATAATTAGATAAAACTGCCACTGGAGTATCGTCCCCCATAGAACCTATAGCTTCTTTGCCATCTTCTGCCATCGGGTGAAGAATAAGCTCCAAGTCTTCTATACTAAGTCCTGACAAATACTGTCTTTTTTTTAGTTCTTCAGCTGTAAACTCTGGTTTCTCTTTTTCGGTAAAAATTTTTTTATCTAGATCTATAATTTGCTTATTATATTTTTTATAATCATTAGCTATATAATCTTTGATTTCCTTATCGTGATATAGCTTTCCTAGTTTTAGATCTATCGCGATGATTTGCCCTGGCCCTAGTTTACCTTTAGAAATAATTTTTTCTTCAGGTAATTTTATCATTCCAGATTCAGAACCAGCGTAAAATAAATTCTCTGAAGTGATAGCGTATCTTAAGGGTCGTAGTCCATTTCTATCTGTCGCTGCTAAAACCCATTTTGCGTCTGTAGCGCAAATTGCTGCAGGCCCATCCCAAGGCTCTATAGAGCTATTTAAGAAATTAAATAAATCTTGGTGATTTTTTGGAACTGTTTTGCTTCTCTTAGACCAGGCGTCTGGTATCATCATAAGTTTAATTAATGGTGCTAACTTACCTGAGTGTGTTAGTAGTTCAAAAACATTGTCTAAAGCTCCCGAGTCTGAGCCACCTGCTGTAATAACTGGTTTTAAATCCTCAACGTTTTTAAATAATGAACTGGACATATCTTGTTCATGGATCTTCATCCAATTTATATTTCCTTTAAGAGTATTGATTTCTCCATTATGAGCTAAAGTTCTAAATGGTTGTGCGAGATCCCAGCTTGGAAAAGTATTTGTAGAATATCTTTGATGAAAAATAGCAAACCTTGATGTGAATTTTGGATCTTTTAAGTCTGGATAAAAATCAGCAAGAGCTTCCGCTAAAAACATACCTTTGTAAACAATGGACCTTGAGCTGAATGAACAAATGTAAAATTCTTTTAGCTGATTCTCTATTGCTTTTTTTTCTATTTTTTTTCTAGTAACAAATAATTCTCTTTCTAAATTATTAGTTTCTAATTCTTCATTTTTTTTAAATATAACTTGTGCAATTTCTGGTCTATTTTGGTCTGCAGTTTTTCCTAAAACTTTTGGGTTAACTGGTACTTGTCTCCATCCATAAATAGAAAAATTTTCTTGTAACAAAACTGTTTCTATAATTTCTCTACATTTTTCTTGGTCTGAGTAATTAGTTTTAGGTAAAAAAACCATTCCTACACATATTCTTTTACTTGCATCGTACTTATGGCCAGTTGATAAAATCTTTTCTTTAAAAAAGTCTGGTGAGATTTCAAGTTGCATGCCAGCCCCGTCTCCTGATTTACCGTCGGCGTCCACCGCGCCTCTATGCCAAACAGCTTTTAATGCTTCTATTCCATATTCAACTATTTTCCTTGATTTTTTTCCATCCGTTGTGGCTATTAAGCCAACTCCACAAGCGTCATGTTCTGTATCAGGATCGTAAGCTAAGTTGTCTTGTAATAACTTTTTATTCTTTAAATATTTCAAATAATCACTCATAATTAAGCAGCTTTTACTCTGTCTTTTTCAATAATTTTTTCTTTTAAATATTTTTGAATTTGTACGGCAGCATCTCTACCGTCTTTAATTGCCCAGACTACTAATGAAGCACCTCTAACAATGTCTCCAGCAGCAAAAATTCCATCAATATTAGTTTGCATAGTATTTAAATCAATTTTTATTGTTCCCCATCTAGAAACTAACAATTCTTTTGATGAAAATAATTCTGGAAGATTTTCTGGATCAAAACCTAAAGACTTAATTACAATATCAGCTTTAATATTGTATTCTGAATTTCTTTGGATTTCAGGTTTTCTTCTGCCTGAAGAATCTGCAGATCCAAGTATCATTTTATTAACTTGGACTTCTCCTACTTGTTTATTCCCAATAAATTTTTTTGGTCCAGATAACCAAATGAACTCAACTCCTTCTTCTATGGCATTAGCAACTTCCCTCGCAGATCCGGGCATATTTTCTCTATCTCTTCTATAGAGGCATTTAACCGATTTTGCTTTTTGACGTGTGGCTGTTCTTACGCAGTCCATAGCAGTATCTCCTCCGCCAATAACAACAACATCTTTATTTAAGGCATTCAACGTACCGTTATCAAAAAGTTCAACTTTGTCTCCTAATCCTTTTCTGTTTGATGCGGTTAGAAAGTCCATGGCAGGGAAAATATTTTCTAAATTACTTCCTGGAATATCTATTTCTCTAGACTTGTAAACACCTGTAGCAATTAATATAGCATCATGATCTTTTTTTAATTCATCTAAGCTTTTATTTTTACCAACTTCAAAATTTTGAACAAATTTAATTCCACCCTGTTTTAAAAGTTTTGTTCTTCTTTCAACTACAAATTTTTCTAATTTAAAATTTGGTATTCCATAGATCAATAAGCCGCCAGGCCTGTCATACCTGTCATAAATTGTAACTTGATATCCAAATTTTCTTAATTCTTCCGCACAAGCCAAACCGGCTGGGCCGGCACCTATGACACCAATTGATTGATTAATTTCTTTTTTAATTGTTAATGGTTTTACCCAATTTTTTTCCCACGCTGTATCCGTAATATATTTTTCAATAGAACCTATTGTTACCGTGCCGTGTCCCGACTGTTCAATTACACAATTACCCTCGCAAAGTCTGTCCTGCGGGCAAATCCTGCCGCAAATTTCAGGCATATTGTTCGTGCTTTGTGAAAGTTCATAAGCTTCCTGTAATCTTCCTTCTGCAGTTAACTTTAACCAATCTGGAATATTATTATGAAGTGGGCAGTGAACTTGACAAAAAGGTACTCCACATTGGGAACATCTGCTTGATTGTTCTTGAGCTTTCTCTTTAATAAATTCTTTGTATATCTCATGAAAATCTTTTTTTCTTTCACCTGTAGTTCTTTTGCTTGGAGTGGTTTGCTCTAAATTTATAAATTGAAGCATTTTTTTTGTCATAATGTTATCTAACTTAACTTATATTCAATGTCTTTAAAGTCATTAAAGGTAAGTAATATTGATATAAATATAAATTAAATTGGAATTTTTATATGTTTTTTTTGCATATCAAATATGCATACCAATGAAATATAAAAGTCTTTATAAAACTAACATAAATGCTTGAAGTAATAATTTTATCCATAGTTCAGGGTGTTACCGAATTTCTTCCAATAAGTTCATCTGCGCACTTAATATTAGTGTCGAAATACTTTAATTTTAGTAATGGGAATTTAACCTTAGACGTGAGTCTTCACTTAGGTTCATTGCTAGCAACAATCATATATTTTAGAAAAGATATTTTTGGTTTTGTAAAAAATAAAAATATGTTTTTCAAAATATTAATTAGTTCAATTCCAACAATGATTTTTGGTTTTTTCCTAATAAAGTTTTCTTTAATTGATCTCTTAAGAAATTATAAATTAATAGGATGGACAACACTTACTTTTGGTATTGTTCTTTATTTTAGTGATTTGAAAGAAACAAAAAAAACAATTAAAAATGATTACAGTTATAGAGCGGCTATATATATTGGTTTGTTTCAAGTCTTATCATTAATTCCAGGTGTAAGCAGATCGGGAATAACCATAACAGGAGCGAGAACTTTTAGTTTTAGCAGGATAGAGTCTGCAAAAATATCTTTTTTAATGTCAATTCCAACATTAGGAGTTATTAGTATTTATAATTTAAAAAATCTATTAATCGAAAATAATTTAGCATTCTCCATTTTAAATCTATATAGCATTATTTTATCTTTTATTTTTTCTTATTTGACTATTAATTTTTTTTTAAATTTTTTAAGAAAATTTAGTCTAAATTATTTTGTTGCTTATAGAATTTTTTTAGGAACAGTAATTTTATATTATTCTTATTGACTTCAAAATTAACTGAAAAAATATTAAAATGTAAATTCTTATTTTTTAAAATTTTGAAAAACTATTCTTTTTGTTGATTTCTAGAATATTGAAGTAATTTTAAATGTATATTATTTTGAAATTATTTTGATTAAGTTTCTAAAATTTAAAATTATATACTAGGTTATACTGGTGCGCTTGCTAGGATTTGAACCCAGAACCTCCTGGTCCGTAACCAAGCGCTCTATCCAGTTGAGCTACAAGCGCATTTAAACTTTTAATTAGCTTATTGTTATTATCTATTGATATTTTTAAATAATCAAATAAATTACAATTTTTCAAAAATATGAATAAATACAAATCAACTATAGTTAATATTATATTTTTCATATTTCCATTGTCTATAATTTTAGGAAATTTTTACACCAATCTAAATATTTTTTTTTTGTTTATCGGCGCTATCTTTTTTTTTAATAAAGAAATAATCAAATTTAAAATGATTTTTTTTGATAAAATTATATTATTTTTTTTTATTTTCACTTTTACGACACTAATAATAAATTTTCTCGAGAGCTACTTTAGTGAAGTTGCGCCTTATTGGGAGCAAGCAGGTTGGAGCGAAATATTTCCAAGCGTTATCATTTATAAAACTTTTTTTTATTTCAGGTATTTTATCTTATATTTAGTATTAAGAGTTTTAATAAGTCAAAAAATTTTACGGCTAGATTGGTTTTCTCTATCATGTGGTATCTGTGCAACTTTCGTGTGTTTGGATATTATTTTTCAGTTTGTATTTGGGAAAAATATTTTGGGATTCGAACAAATTGGAATAAGACATTTTTCTGGAGTATTTGGAGAAGAGCTTATAGCTGGTGGTTATTTACAAAAATTTGCTTTGTTTACTTTTTTTCTTCCTTTTGTATTAAGAAAAAATTTATTTCACAAAACTTTAATTCAAACCATATTCTTTATTTTTTTTATTTTTGGAATAATTCTTTCTGGAAATAGAATGCCTGTTCTTCTTTTTATTTTGTCTTTTTTTGTTTTTATACTTTTAGATAAAAGTCTAAAAAAATATTTTTTTATTTTTTTTGTAATTATTTGTTTGGTAATAACTTCATCATTTAACTTGAGTCAAACTTTTAGATATAATGCTGGTAATTTTTATTTCAACGCAAAGGACTTGTTGCATAATATTATTATACCAGAACATAATAACAAAATAGGAAAAGGTGAATCAGTTGTAGCAAAAGGAGGGCATGGAAGAGCTTACCTTGTAGAATTTTATTGTTTTAAAACTATTTTTAAAAAAAATATTTTTTTTGGTGGTGGTCTAAGGTCTTACCGTTTTTTTAGTGGAGGTTGCAATGTCCACCCACATAATTATTATTTTGAAATTTTGTCTGATCTAGGACTAATTGGTTTTAGTATAATTTTATTTTTTGTATTTATGCTATTACGTAAAATTCTTTTAAAAAAAAACTCTTCATTTAATTTTAGTTTAAATACTATCGATTATAAAATTATGCCTTTTTTCTTAATTTTTGTGGTTGAATTTTTTCCAGTAAGAACATCTGGTAGTTTTTTTACTACAAGCAACGCAACTATAATATTTATTATTTTATCAATATTAGTTTCTTTAATCTCCCAAAAAAAAACTTTATAATTATTAAATCAAATATTGTTTATATTTAACAGGGTTTTTAAGGTATTTTTTTATTTTACTAAATTTTTATAAGTGTATATTAATTTCATTTTTAATAACTTATGATTCACAATATTATTGTTCCTGACATCGGAGATTTTAAGTCTGTAGAAATCATTGAAGTACTTGTAAAAGTAGGAGATCAAATAGGTAAAGATGATCCTATCGTTACTTTAGAGAGTGACAAATCAAGCGTAGAAGTTCCCTCTCCTTTTTCTGGAAAAATATCTGAATTAAAAATTAAAGTAGGAGACAAAGTCTCTGAAGGAACTACAATTTTATTACTAGACAGTGAGGAAGGTGCTGAGAAAAAGATTCAGTCAGTTTCAGATAATAAAAATAAAATTAAAGAAGAAGTTCCTATAAATGAATTGAATACAACTATTAAAACCGTGTTAAAAAATAATAAAAAAAAAATTGTTGTTCAGCCTTCTTCTAAAGATGACATTGATCCACTTGAAACGAATGAATGGATAGAGTCCTTGAATGCTGTCATAGATAGTGATGGGCCTTCTAGAGCTAGTTTCCTTTTAAATAAAGTTGTGTCTGAAGCTTATGCCTCCGGCCTCGTTCTACCAGATACTAGAACTACTCCTTACATAAATACTATCCCAACTGAACTAGAAGTTAAATCTCCTGGAAATCAAAATATAGAAAAAAAAATACGTGCTTATATAAGGTGGAATGCAGCAGCTATGGTTGTAAAGGCAAATAAAATTAGTAGCGAACTTGGTGGTCATATTGGAACATTTGCATCTGCGGCAACCTTATATGATGTAGGCATGAATCATTTTTGGAGAGCAAAAAATAAAGATTTTGGTGGGGATTTAATTTATTTTCAAGGACATTCTGCTCCTGGTATGTATGCTCGTGCATTTCTTGAAGGTAGACTTTCAGAAGAACAATTAAATAGGTTTAGACAAGAAGTAG
>Ga0307986_10003817_pt1 | contig 10362 bp, 11 predicted proteins | sample EllFjometageno82_FD_203170 | JGI IMG/M metagenome (GOLD analysis project Ga0307986, IMG submission 203170) | Marine microbial communities from Ellis Fjord, Antarctic Ocean - #82 | ecosystem: Environmental > Aquatic > Marine > Unclassified | place: Southern Ocean | collected 2014-10-09
AGTTGAATCGGCTTTTAGAAAAGCTTTTATTACTTTTGCCAATAAAACCCTACTAAAGGATGATGCTAAAATTTTATATAAAACTAAAAATGAAATTATTAAAGATTTAGTTTTAACTTATCAAATTGTTAAGAATACTAAAAATAATAATAATGAGTTTCATTCAATTTTTAATATCAAATTTGATCCAAAAAAAATTAATGTTTTTCTAGCGAAAAGAGGAATATCATATGCTGATATTTCAAAGGTAGCTGTAACATTACTACCCATATTAATTAGTGGTAAAGATACTTTTCTATATAATGAAAATTTTTTTTATAAGAATTGGAATAATTTAAATAAGATTACAAAAAAAAATGATGAATTAATTAGCTACAACTTAGCTTTAGAGAACATAGAAGATCTAAAATATATAAATGAAATTAAAGAAAATATAAACTTAATTGATGTTAAAAAAATAAATTCTTTTAACGATATAAAAAATTATGTTTTATTAATAATATATTCTACTGAAGGTAAATTTAAAGCATTTATAAAAACTTCAATTAAAAATAAAAAGGTTGATAGAAATATAAATTTAAATATTTACCCCGAAGACAAAAATAAATCAAATGAAGAAGCAATTACGACTATAAAAAAAGAAATTATTCAAATTTGGAAAGAGCAAAATCTAATTGATGTTAATACACCTTCTTTTTTAGATGTTTTCTTAGAACAAAAAAAAACAGATGATTATTTAAAACTAAAATTTATTTTAGATTCTTTAGATATTGTTGATAGCTATTCAGTTTTAGAAATGACAAATGATTATTCCAAGATAAGACTTAAATATAGAGGAAAGATTAGTAAAATTAGAAATAAACTTTCTGAACAAAAAGTAAAAATTCTAATTATTGACAACATTTGGAAATTAAAAATTAAATAAATGAGTCAATTAATTTTTAAGTTTCCTTTTAAAACAAATTATTATGAAGAAGATTTTTATGTTTCTTCAAATAATTTTAGCGCATACAAGTTAATTGAAAGTTGGCCAAAATGGTCAAGTAGGTATGTAAATATTTTTGGTCCATCTGGATGCGGTAAGACTCATTTAGCAAATATATTTAAAAAAAAAATTAAGTCTTTATATATTAAAGCCTCAGAAGTAAGAGATAGCTCCTTACCTCTAATTAAATTAAGCGAGTGTTTAATTGTAGATGACTACAAAGACAATATTGAGGAAAAATTATTTTATTCAGTCTTAAACCAAATACATCAATCTAATCAATATATAATTATTAATTCTTTAGTACCTATCAAATCATCTAAAGTTGAACTCAATGATTTAAAATCAAGATTTGATAACTTTATAGATATAGGGATAGACCTCCCAACCGATGACTTGATTAGAGTAGTTTTAACCAAGAATTTCTCAGACAAGCAGGTTAAAATAGAATCAAAATTACTAGAATATATTTTAAAAAATATCCATAGATCTTATGCAGATATATTTGATTTAATTAACAAATTGGACGCTCTTTCTTTATCTTCTGGAAAATCAATAAATATTAATCTAATAAAAAAAGTATTAAATAAACTATAAATAATGAACAAATATAGATCACATAATTGTCTTGAATTAAACGAATCTAATTCTGGAAAAAAAGTCCTTTTGTCTGGCTGGCTTCACCGTAAGAGAGATCATGGAAATTTACTTTTCATAGACCTACGTGATCATTTTGGAATAACCCAATGTGTAATCGAAAATAATAATAAATTTTTTAAATTACTAGAAAATCTTAAGCCAGAATCAGTAATAAGTGTTTTAGGAAAAGTTGCAGAAAGAGAGAAAGGAACTGAAAATAAGGATCTACAAACAGGAAAGATTGAAATTGATATAGAAAGTGTTGATGTTTTATCAGAAGCTAACGAGTTGCCCATGCCTGTATTCGGCGAACAAGATTACCCAGAAGATATTAGATTAAAATATAGATTTTTAGATCTCAGACGAAATCAAATGCATAATAACATTATTTTAAGATCTAGAGTTATTTCATTTATAAGAGGTGAAATGGAAAAATTAGGTTTTTTAGAGTTCCAAACTCCAATTTTAACATCTTCAAGCCCAGAAGGCGCAAGAGACTTTTTAGTTCCTAGTAGATTAAATCCTGGAAAATTTTATGCATTACCGCAAGCACCGCAACAATTTAAACAATTAATCATGGTATCTGGATTTGATAAGTATTTTCAAATTGCCCCATGTTTTAGAGATGAGGACGCAAGAGCAGATCGAAGTCCAGGAGAGTTTTACCAGCTCGATATAGAAATGTCTTTTGTTGAACAGGAAAATATATTTGAAGTAGTAGAAAAACTAATGATTAGTTTATTTAAAAATTTTTCACAAAAAAAATTAATGTATGAAAAATTTCCAAGAATTTCGTATGAAGAATCAATGCTTAAATATGGCTCTGATAAACCAGATCTAAGAAATCCTTTATTAATACACGATGTAACAAATATTTTTTCTAGAGATGATGTTACTTTTGAAATTTTCAAAAAACTTGTTAAGTCTGGTTCAAAAGTAAGGTGTATTGTAACAAAAAAAACAAAAGACAAGCCAAGAAGTTTTTTTGATAATATTGATAAATGGGCCAAAGAACAAGGTTCATCTGGTCTTGCTTATTTTACATTAGAAAAAGATAAAATTATTTCAGCAAAAGGGTCTGTAGGTAAATTTTTTAAAGAAGATGCGTTGAAAGAAATAATGCAAATCACAACAGCAGAAATTGGTGATAGTATATTTTTTACATGCGGCAAATTAGAAACCGTTGAAAAAATTTCTTCATTAGCAAGAGATAAAATTGCAAATGACCTGAACCTTGTAGACGACAGTAAATTTGCATTTTGTTGGATAGTCGATTACCCAATGTTTGAATTAGAGGAGCAAACTCAAAAAATTCAGTTTAGTCACAATCCTTTTTCAATGCCGCAAGGTGATATAAAAAAAATAAATTTTGACAAACCTTTGGAAATTAAAGCATATCAATACGATATCGTATGTAACGGTATAGAGCTTTCCTCTGGAGCAATCAGAAACCACTCTCCAGAATTAATGTATAAATTATTTTCAATTGCTGGATATGACAAAAACCAAGTTGAAGAAAAATTTAGTGGTATGATTAATGCTCTTAGTTACGGTGCACCACCCCATGGAGGGATAGCACCAGGCATAGATAGAATTGTCATGTTATTAGCAAATGAAAAAAATATTAGAGAAGTAACGCTTTTTCCGTTAAATCAAAACGCACAAGATTTGTTAATGGGGGCGCCATCAGAAGTAGGTGAAAAACAATTAAAGGAGCTTGGCTTAAAAGTGGATAAAAAAATTAATTCTTAGTTTTTAAATTAATTCTAATATCACTTAAGTCTACAAGCTTTTCTTCGTAATTACTTCTAACAAAGCCTTTTGAAGTGATATTTTTTACTATTTTTAAAAATTTATCATCAGTATCATCTTCACTAACATCTACGGTGCTCGCAATAGAAGGTGTGTGGGCTAATTCTTCTCTACCTAAATAAGATATAGCAAGCTCTCTAAAAACATAATCAAGTATAGAGGTAGCGCTTAAAATTCTGTCATTACCACCCACATTTCCTGATGGTTCAAACTTAGTGTCAATAAATGCATCAACATATTCATCTAAAGGCACGCCATATTGCAAGCCTAGAGATATAGCTATAGCAAAGTTATTCATCATGGCTTTAACTAGCTCACCTTCTTTATTTGTATCAATAAAAATTTCTCCAATTTTTCCGTCGTTGTACTCACCTGTATGCAAATAAACTTTGTGGTTGCCAATTTGCGCCTTCTGTATATAGCCCTTTCTTCTATCGGGCATTTTAAAACGTTTTTCTACCTGGCCTTTAATCTTGTTGCTTAAAATAGCATTATTATCAGGAGTATTTTGTTTATTTACTATTTTATCAGATATGGATTTTGAAATGTCATCAGATACTATATCTTTTTTATCAATTAATTTGTCTTTACCACCTATTTTTTTTGTTTTTCTGTTATTGAGTTTAACGTCAATAACCTCAACTTCACCATCTTTTCTACTGTCAATTTTTGATAATTCAAAATCATTTAGTTCATCGAGCGAATGAACAGTCTTAAAAGTGCACGTATAATATGTTTCGACGATAAATTTTTTCATTTTAAATTTTTTGGAATCAATGTGATTGAAGGTATATATTAAATATAGTAAGTGTACTAGAAATTAATATACACCTTTAAAGTGTGTAGATGTACAACATGATGAACCCAAAACAAATTTTTACCTGGTGGCACAAACAAACATTTGGAACATTTCTTAAAACTTTATTTTTTGGAAAATTTGTCGGAAAAGACTCATATGGAAATAAATATTACAAAAGTAAAAAAGATGAAAGATGGGTTGTCTATAAAGATAATATTGAAGCATCAAAAATAACTTCAGAATGGTTTTTGTGGATGCATCACACAATTAATGAATTACCTAAAAATGACAACAAAAAATATCTTTGGCAGAAACTTCACCTAGAGAATCAAACAGGAACAATCAATTCCTACAAGCCAAGTTTTATATCAAAATTAAACAAGATTAGAAAAAAATATGATACTTGGAAAAACTAAATTTTTTTTTTTTTTATTTCTATTAAATTTTTCTAACATTATATTTGCTGAAGATAAAATAAGTACTATTCCATTAATAAATCTTGAAAACTTAAAACCTAGCTTTGAGAAAGAAGATACTGAAAATAAAAATATTTTAAATAATGAAGATATAAATCTAAAAGAAAAAAAAATCACTAAGATTAAAACTATAAAAACTAGAGTTAATATTATGGCTTTAGATAAAATTACCGCAAAAACCTCTAATCTTAATATTTTACTTGGAGAAACAAAAAAATTTGGCCCGTTAGAAATAAAAGCTTTACAGTGTGGCAACACAAAATCTTCAACTGATCCAGGTCATGCAGCTTATATCCAAGTTAAAGATCTTTCAGAAAATAAAAACGATCAAGTATTCGTTTTTAACGGGTGGACTTTTTCTTCAAGCACGACCTTGAGGCCATTAGATCATCCGATTTATGATTTTTGGCTAATAAGTTGTGACAATGTTTAAATAATTTTTTCTTTAGCTAACCAATTTGTATCAAAATCTGAATTTATAAATTTTTCGTGTTTTAGAATTTTTTTATGTAAATCTATTGTAGTGGTTATCCCTTCCAAAACAAATTCATCTAGTGACCTTAACGTTCTCTGTATTGCTTCAGTTCTATTTCTACCTTTACATATTACTTTAGCAATTAAACTGTCGTAGTAAGGAGTCACCTTGCAACCTTGAAAAATTGAACCATCAACTCTAGTTCTGAATCCTGAGGGTTGGTGACACACACTAATTGTTCCTGGACTGGGCTGAAAGTCTAAAGCTGGATTTTCTGCGTTTATCCTACATTCAATAGAATGACCCCTAGGATTTATATCATCTTGTTTTAAAGCTGTTTCTCCTGAAAAAGCTATCCAAAGTTGTTCTTTGACTATATCTATTCCTGTTTGAACTTCAGTAACAGGGTGCTCAACCTGTATTCTTGTATTCATCTCTAAAAAATAAAATTTTCCATCTTCGTAGATAAATTCGACAGTACCGGCACCTTCGTATCCAATTTGCTCAACCATTTTCACTGTTTTATTAAGTAAATCTTTTCTCTGTTCTTCAGATAAGACTGGGCTAGGAGTTTCTTCAATTAATTTTTGGTGTCTTCGTTGAACCGAGCAATCTCTTTCACCTAAATGAACTGTTCTATTTTTACCAGACATTATTTGAACCTCTATATGTCTAGGGTGTTTAAAATATTTTTCAATATACAACTCATCGTTTCCAAAATATTTTTTAGCTTCTGTTTTGGCAGTTAAAAAGAGATTTTCAAGTTTGTCTTCTTCCTCAACTATCTTCATACCTTTTCCACCACCACCTGCAGCTGCTTTAATAAGCACCGGGTATCCTATTTCCTTACAAAGGGACTTAGCTTCTTCGATAGATTTTACTCCACCTTCAGAACCTTCAATAATAGGTAGTCCATATTTTTTTGCTATTTTTTTTGCTTGAATTTTATCACCCATTTCACCGATAAGTTTAGAGCTTGGTCCTATGAATTTAATTCCGTGCTTATTAACAATTTCTGCAAATTTTGAATTTTCAGATAAAAAACCATAACCAGGGTGAATTGCCTCAGCTCCAGTTAAATCTACTGCCGACATTAAAGATGAAATATTCAAATAACTATTTTGAGGTTGGTGAGAACCTATACACACGCTCTCATCTGCAAGCCTAACATGCATTGCTTCAGCATCAACGTCTGAATGAACGGCTACTGTTTTAATACCCCATTCTTTACAGGCCCTTATTACTCTAACAGCAATTTCACCTCTGTTAGCTATTAAAACTTTTTTGAACATTAAATTTATTTTAAAATAATTAAAGTCTGACCAAACTCAACAGGTTGACCATCCTTTACCAATATATTTTTTACTGTACCTTCACTTGTAGCCGGAATATGATTCATAGTTTTCATAGCCTCAACTATCATTATGGTTTGACCTTTTTTTATTTTATCTCCAATTTGTATAAACTGTTTTGCTCCTGGTTCTGCAGCCATATATGCCGTACCAATAATTGGTGACTTAACCACAACTCCTTCATCTTCATTTGACACAGCTTTATTATCAGATTTTTGAATCTCAGATTCTTTATTTGTATTTGATATTTCTGTCCATTTAGAAACTTTAATTTTAGTTTCTCCACTTTGATATTCAAGTTCAGATAGTTTAAATTCATCTAAATTATCTACAAGTTCTTTAATTAATTTTTTATCTATTTTCATTTTTTATAATTTCTTTTAATCCTCTTAAAGCCAGAACATATCCTTTAGTACCAAACCCACAAATAACACTTCTTGCTACTTTGCTTAATAAGGATTTATGCCTGAATTTTTCTCTATTGTAAATATTTGTTATGTGTAACTCAATAATTGGTATTTTTAATATCATTAATGCATCTCTTATAGATACTGAAGTGTGCGTGTAGCCGGCAGCATTAATAATTAGACCATCAAATTTTTTTCTTGATTCTTGGATATAGTCAATGATTTTGCCCTCAATATTTGATTGTTTGAATACAATTGTAATATTATTTTTTTTCGCAAAGTTTTTACATTCTTTTTCGATCTCTTTAAGAGTCATACCGCCATATTTTTCTTTCTCTCTCTCTCCTAAAAGATTAAGATTTGGGCCATTAATAATGATAATTTTGTGCTTCATTTTATTGAAAGTAAGTATATTAAATATCTTAATTATGGCAAAAATACAATTAAATGGACGTAAATTAGAATTAAAGAATAAATACTCAATATTTACTTTATTAAAAAAATACAAACTAGAAAGTAAAAAAATTGCAGTCGAATTAAATGGTAAAATTATAAATAGCAGTAAATATAGAGCAGTGTTTGTAAAAGATAGAGACAAGATAGAAATAGTTCATTTTATTGGAGGTGGTTAATATTTATGAGAAAAGACACGTTTAAAGTCGCTAATCAAATTTTGAGATCTAGATTAATAGTTGGTACAGGAAAATATAAAAGTTTCAAGGAAACAGCTAAGGCTGTAATAGCCTCAGGTGCTGACATGGTTACAGTTGCAGTAAGAAGAATTAATATTTTAGATAAAAAAAAACCACTACTTACAGACTTTCTTAATCCTAAAAAAATTAAATACCTTCCCAATACTGCTGGATGTTTTAACTCGGAAGAGGCTTTACGTACGTTAAGACTTGCTCGAGAAATGGGTGGATGGAAAATGGTTAAACTAGAAGTTTTAGGTGATAAAAAAACTCTATACCCAGATATGATTGAAACTTTAAAAGCAACGAAAGTTTTAGTTAAAGAAGGCTTTAAAGTTTTAGTTTACTGTTCAGATGATCCGGTTTTAGCAAAAGAATTAGAATATCTAGGAGCATCTGCAATTATGCCGTTAGCTTCACCAATAGGGTCTGGTCTTGGCATTCAGAATAAAATGAATTTATCTATTATAATTGAAAATTCAAAAGTACCAATAATTGTTGACGCAGGTATTGGAACGGCTTCAGACGCAACAATTGCAATGGAAATGGGGTGTGATGCTGTTCTTGTTAATAGTGCTGTTGCTAATGCAAAGAATCCAGTCTTAATGGCTGAGTCATTTAAAAATTCAGTAATTTCAGGTAGACAGGCATTTCTAGCGGGTAGAATGAAAAAACTATCTTATGCTGATGCAAGCAGTACATCTAAGGGCTTAATTTAAGCTGCTTTTTTTTTTCTCCTAGTCCACAAAGTTCTTGGTATTTTTTTTTTACTTTTTTTTATATCTAATTTTTTTATTTTTTTAGAAGAAGGTTTAATATTTTTCTTATCTTCTTTTTTTATCTTCTTTTTTTTATCCACAAAACTGATGGTAGTACTCTGAAACGCATTTATATTTTCTACTTTATTTATAATTTTCTTATTCTTATCTAATAAATTTATACTATACTCAGGTATTACAAACTTTGGTGCTGCAACAAACTTAATATCGAATTTAAATTTATCTTTGAAGTATTTTATTTCTTTTTTAAAAATGTCATCGATGTAAAACTTAACTTTTTCTGGAATTTGAACATTTATAATTTTTACTTTTTCAGTAAATGACAGCATTTCTGTTTTTTTTACAATTTTTAAAGCAAATGATTCTAATGATAAATTTGTTTCCCATTTTATTGATCCTTCTCGCAGCCGTTGTCGTGTCATCTCAAGCAAACCAAAAGTACTTATTCTACCAATTTGAATTCTTGCTCTGTCTCTTTTAATAGATTCTCTCATTTTTTTTTCAACTAGTTTTCTATTGAAAAAATTGACCATATCAATAAAATCTATAACAACTAAACCAGATAAATCTCTGATTTTTAGTTGTTTTGCTATTTCTTCAGCAGCTTCTATATTTGTGTTCAAAGCAGTTTTTTCAATATTAGATGCTTTAATAGATTGACCAGAGTTTATATCTATAGCTACTAAAGCCTCAGTAGGATTTATCACCAAGTAACCACCTGATTTAAGTTTTACTACTGGATCAAAAATATTATTCAGCTCTTTTTCAATGCCCACAGAGTGAAACAAAGGAATTTTACCTCTATGTTTTTTTAAAAATTTAGAACTTTTAGGTATTAATTCTTTTATAAAAGATTTTGCTTTTTGATGGCCCTCGCTTCCATCAACATAAATATTTGTAGTGTCATTGTCATATAAGTCTCTTAAAGCTCTTTTAATTATATCTCCTTCCTCATAAATTAACGAAGGAGCGTTAGAATCCAGCGCTTTGTTTTTAATTTGATCCCAAGTTTTAATAGTATTTTGGAAATCTTTTTCTATTTCATTTTTCGTTTTATTTGCACCTGCTGTTCTCACAATAACACCCATACTTTTGGGAATCTCAATTTGATTTAAGATGCTTCTTATTTTTGTTCTATCCGCTGACATAGAAATTTTTCTTGAAATACCACCACCTTTGGCTGTGTTAGGCATAAGTACCATGTATTTACCCGCCAGCGATATAAAAGTAGTAAGCGCAGCGCCCTTGTTTCCTCTTTCTTCTTTAATAACTTGAATTAAAATAACCTGACCTGGTTTTATTACCTCTTGAATTCTATACCTTTTAATTCCATAGGAATTTTTTAACTTTTCTCTCGCATTTATATCTTCTTTTTTTTCCTCAGGTAGAGCGATGTTTTCTACCTGTACTTGCTCTTCTTCATTTTTTTTGTCTGAGGTTTCGCTTTCATTAATTGTTGTATCATTATCTAATTTAATCTCACTGTTTGTCCCATTTAAATTTTCATTTTTTAAATCTTCTCTTATTTTTTCCTCTGCTTCTTGCAATCTATCTTTATCTTCAGTAGGAATTTGATAATAATCGGATTGAATATCGTTAAAGGCTAAAAAGCCGTGTTTTATTCTGCCAAAATTAATAAAAGCTGCTTGCAGAGAGGGCTCCACTCTACTTACTGTACCAAGGTAAATGTTGTTTTTAAAATTTAACTTGTTTTTGTCTTCGTATTCGTATTCTTCAATTCCGTTATCTGATTTAAGAACAACCCTAGTTTCGTCTGGATGCGATGCATCAATGTATAAATTTTTTTCCATTTTAAAAGAATTCCTTTAGTGATTAAGTTTAATGAATTTTGTTTGAAAATTTTCATGACTAGTTATACAAAATTTTTAAGCTTTTTTCATTAACTATGAGTGCTATAACATGCCATAAGATAGCCAAATTTAAAG
>Ga0307986_10003818_pt1 | contig 10362 bp, 8 predicted proteins | sample EllFjometageno82_FD_203170 | JGI IMG/M metagenome (GOLD analysis project Ga0307986, IMG submission 203170) | Marine microbial communities from Ellis Fjord, Antarctic Ocean - #82 | ecosystem: Environmental > Aquatic > Marine > Unclassified | place: Southern Ocean | collected 2014-10-09
AATAATTGTCTATATATCTAAGTCTTTTTGTCTTAGAGATTTTAAGATATTTAAATTTTTTCATTATTTTTTATGTCAGGTTATAAATTTAATTTGTTAATATATAATATTAATTATGTTAAAAAAAATTAAAGTTTTACAAGTAATACCTAAATTAGGATTTGGAGGAGCTGAAACAGGCTGCTATGATCTCGCTCATTTCTTAGCTGAACAAGAATGTATGTCATTCTTAATTACTAGTGGTGGTGAACTTTTAAAATTTGTGAAAAGAGACAAAGTAAAAGTTATCCGTTTACCTGTTCATTCAAAAAATCCAATAATTATTTTTATTAACTTTATAATTATTTTTTTTATAATATTATATTATAATATTGATATAGTACACGCTCGAAGTCGTGCACCAGCATGGTCTTGCTTATGGGCTTGTTATATCTCAAGAAAAAAATTTGTTACTACATTTCACGGAACATATAATTTTTCCAATAAACTAAAGTTTTTTTACAATAGCGTTATGGTTAGATCAAAATTAATAATAGCAGGTTCAAATTTTATTTTTAATCATATAAATGAAAATTATAAAAAACATTTAAATTCTAAAAAAAAATTATTAGTAATATTCAGAGGTATAAATTTAGAATATTTTAATTTCAAAAATACACATAAAGAAAAAATTAATTCTCTGATACAAAATTGGAATATTAATAAAAATGATTTTATTATTTTACTTCCAGGAAGGCTGACAAAATGGAAAGGCCAAGAAATGTTTATTGAATCTTTAAGTCTACTTATTGAAAATCATAATAAAAATAATTTTCATGCAGTTATTTTGGGCTCTGACCAAGGAAGGAATATTTATTCAAAAAAATTATCACTTTTAGTTGAAAGATATAGATTGATAAACAAAGTAACCTTCATTAAAAATTGCAAAGAAATGCCAGTTGCCTATGGTCTAACCGATGTTGCTGTATCTAGCTCTATAGAACCAGAAGCATTTGGAAGAGTTGCTATCGAGGCGCAAGCAATGAACAAGCCTATTATTGCAAGCAATATTGGAGGGTCCAATGAAACAATTTTAAATGGTAAATCAGGGCTGTTATTTAGTTCAGGCGACGCAAAAGATCTTGCTAGGGTTATTAGCAGATTAATGGACATGAATAAGAAATCATTAAGTTTAATAGGAGAACACGGAAGAAAAAATGTGGAAAAAAAATTTAATGTTGATCAAATGTGTCAAACAACCTTTACAGAGTACAAGAAACTACTTAAATAAAACAAATAATGCCTAATATTCTACTTTTAGATGGAAAAAAAATTCCTTTTGATAAATCCATAGATGGGTTTGAGCTTGTAAAAAAAATTAGTAAGTCTTTAGAAAAAGACGCTCTTATTATGTCAGTTAACGGAGAACTAAAAGATTTAAACTACATAATCAGAGAAGACTCAAAAATAAAAATTATTACACACAAAGATAAAGAAGGCTTAGAAGTTTTAAGACACGACACAGCTCACATATTAGCAATGGCAGTCCAAGAACTATATCCGGGAACCCAGGTTACAATAGGTCCGATAATCGAAAATGGATTTTATTATGATTTTGCTCGAAAAGATCCTTTTACAGATAACGATCTAAAAAAAATCGAAAAAAAAATGGGAGAAATAGTAGACAGAAATGAAAAAACTTTAAGGCATGTTTGGAAAAGAGAAGATGCGATAAAGCATTTTGAAAAGATCGGTGAAAAATATAAGGCCGAAATTATCGAAAGCATACCTGTCGGTGAGGAAGTTTCTGTTTATAGCCATGGCAACTGGAGCGATCTTTGTCGAGGCCCCCATTTATCATCGACAGGTAAGATTGGAAAAGCTTTTAAGCTTATTAAAGTTTCAGGAGCTTATTGGAGAGGCGACTCTAATAACGAAATGTTACAAAGAATTTATGGAACATGCTGGGCATCAAAAAAAGAATTAGAGGAATATTTACATAGGTTGGAAGAAGCTGAAAAAAGAGATCATCGTAAGTTAGGAAAAGAAATGAACTTATTTCACTTTAGGGAAGAAAGTCCCGGCGCTGTTTTTTGGCATGAAAAAGGATGGAATCTCTTCCAAAAACTTATTGAGTATATGAGAATGAAACAAACGTTAGCAGGATATAAAGAAATTAATACGCCTGAAATACTTGACAGAAGTTTATGGGAAAAGTCTGGCCATTGGGAAAAATTTGGAGAACACATGTACACTTCAGAAACACCAGATAAAAAAATATTTGCTATCAAACCAATGAATTGCCCAGGTTGTGTACAGGTATTTAATCAAGGTTTGAAAAGTTATAGAGACCTCCCTTTAAAATTATCTGAATTTGGAAAAGTTCATAGATATGAACCATCTGGAGCGTTGCATGGATTATTAAGAGTTAGAGCTTTTACACAAGATGATGCACATATTTTTTGTACTGAAGATCAAATTACACAAGAGTCTTTAATAGTAACTAATTTAATTTTAAAGATTTATAAAGATTTAGGTTTTGAAGATGTAATATTAAAGTATTCAGATCGGCCAGAAAAAAGAGTTGGAGATGACAGTATTTGGGATAAGTCAGAGGCAGCACTTCTTTCAGCTATTAAACAATCAAAGCTTGAGTACACTATAAATAAAGGTGAAGGTGCTTTCTATGGCCCTAAGATAGAGTTTGTTTTAAGAGATGCAATCGGAAGAGATTGGCAGTGTGGAACCTTGCAAGTAGACCTAAACCTTCCTGGAAGATTAGGAGCATCATATGTTGATAAGGATGGAACAAAAAAAGTTCCAGTAATGCTGCACAGAGCTTTATTTGGATCGTTAGAAAGATTTATAGGAATTATAATTGAAAATTATGCAGGTAAACTACCTTTTTGGTTGGCACCAACACAAGCTGTAGTGTTGCCCATTGCAGAAGAAAATAATGCTTATGTAAAAAAGTTATTTGAAGATCTGTTTAAAGAGGGTATAAAATGCGAAGTGGATTTAAGAAATCAAAAAATAAATTATAAAATTAGAGAACACTCTTTAGCCAAAACTCCAATGATACTGGTTTGTGGAAAAAAAGAAGTTGCTGAGAACACGGTGACTGTACGCAGACTCGGATCTGAAAAACAAGAAACTTTTAAAAGAGAAGATTTAATTAAAAGTATTCTCGCTGCTAATAAACTTCCTTTAAATTAAGTGTCACATTTTAAACCTAATTATTTTCAGAGAAGAAGCAAACCACAAGGACCAAAAGCTAATGAAAGAATAAGAGCTATAGACGTTCAAGTTATTGGAAGTGATGGAAACAATTTAGGAACCCTACCTTTAAATAAAGCAATAGAAATTGCAAAAGGAGAAGGCCTAGACCTGATAGAAATTTCACCTAACGCAAATCCACCTGTATGTAAAATTATGGATATGGGCAAATATAAATATGATTTACAAAAAAAAACTAATATTGCTAAAAAAAAACAAAAAGTTGTTGCTCTAAAGGAAATTAAAATGAGGCCTGGTACTGATGTCCATGATTATAATTTTAAAGTCAAAAACGCTAAAAAATTTTTAAGCAACAAAGATAAAGTTAAATTCACAGTTAAATTCAAAGGGCGAGAAATGCAGCATATAAATTTGGGTAAAGATTTAATGAACAGGATTATAGAAGATACTAAAGAAGTTGGAAAAATAGAGACACACCCTAAATTTGAGGGCAGGCAAATGATAATGATAATTCAGCCCGTTTAACAAAGATAATATCATCTTGTAAAGAATATTTAATCTATATATAAGGCCTCATTATTTATGCCAAAATTAAAAACAAAAAGTTCTGCAAAAAAAAGATTTAGATTTACTGCTTCTGGAAAAGTAAAAAGATCACAAGCAGGCAAAAGGCACGGTATGATTAAAAGAACAAATTCTCAAATAAGAAAACTTAGAGGTACTACGATTATGTCTGGTCCAGACACAAAAATTGTAAAATCGTACATGCCTTACAATAGGTAGGAAAAAAAATGGCAAGAACAAAACGTGGCGTAACTAGCAGAGCAAAACATAATAAAGTTTTAAAAGCAGTTAAAGGCCAATATGGAAGAAGAAAAAATACTATTCGTGTCGCTCGTCAAGCTATGGAAAAAGCGATGCAGTATGCTTACAGAGATAGAAAAGCAAATAAAAGAGAATTTAGATCTTTATGGATCCAAAGAATCAATGCGGGTGCAAGAGCTGAAGGCATGACTTACGGACAGTTTATAAATGGTTTAAATAAGTCAAAAATTAAACTAGACAGAAAAGTACTTGCTGAATTGGCATATAACAACCCAGAAGTCTTTAAAACTATAGTAAAAAAAGCTCAATCCTCCCTTAACTAATCAGGGTCTTTGATTTATCCTACATTAATTAAAAGAATCAAAAAACTCTATGAGTGATTTAGACAACATAAGTTCTAGCTTCGAACAAAAAGTTAATTCTATAAAATCAAAAGAAGAATTACAAAAATTAAAAACTGAATTTTTTGGTAAGAACGGTGAAATCACATTAAAATTTAGAAGTTTAGGATCTATCGAGACAAATAAGAGAAAAGAATTTGCATCTTCTTTAAATAAATTAAAAGACAGTTTAACAATTCAATTAGAAAAAAAATTTTTAGACTTAGAAATATTAGAGGTTAACGACAAACTAAAAGACGAAAAGTTGGACGTGACACTACCAGTAAGATCATTTCAAAGTGGAAAAATTCATCCTGTTTCCCAAGTGATTGATGAAATCTCATCCATTTTTTCTGAAATTGGTTTTTCTGTTGCAGAAGGGCCAGATGTAGAAACAGAATATAATAATTTTACTGCTTTAAATACACCTGAAGATCATCCGGCGCGAGATATGCATGATACTTTTTATTTAGAAGAAGATAAAAAAATTCTTTTAAGAACCCATACTTCACCTGTTCAAATTAGAACAATGTTGAATGAAAAACCTCCATTCAAGATCATTGTTCCGGGCAGAACATATCGTTGTGATAGTGATCAAACTCACGCACCAATGTTTCATCAATTAGAAGGTCTGCACATAGATAAAAATATTACCATGAGTCACTTAAAAGGTTGTTTAGACTATTTTATTAAAGAATTTTTTGAAGTTAAAAATGTTAAAATGAGATTTAGACCAAGTCATTTTCCATTTACAGAACCATCGGCCGAAGTTGATATTGGATACAGAGTTGAAAATGGCAAGATAGTAATTGGAGAAGGAGACAAATGGTTAGAAATTCTAGGTTGTGGAATGGTACATCCGAACGTTCTTAGAAATGTTAAAGTGGATCCAGATAAATACCAAGGATTTGCTTTTGGAATGGGGATCGATCGTCTGGCAATGCTTAAATATGGAATTAATGATTTAAGAGCTTTTTTTGAAAATGATTATCGGTGGTTAACTCATTTTGGTTTTGATCCATTAGATGTACCAACTAACTACAGGGGTTTAAGCAAATGATAATTACATATCCATGGCTTAAAGAACATTTAAACACTAAAGCTAGTGAAGCTAGAATCATGGAACAATTAACCAGTATTGGCTTAGAAGTTGAAAGTGTTAAAGAAAGTAAAGGCGGGCTCAGCGAATTTAAGGTTGCTAAAATATTAAAAGCCGAAAAACATCCAAATGCAGACAAACTTAAAGTGTGTGACGTAACTTTAGACGGTAAAAAAATTATCAAAGTTGTTTGCGGCGCACCTAATGCCAGAGAAGGTTTGATCACTCTATACGCACCACCAGGAGCAACAATACCTAAATCAAATTTTAAATTAAAAGTTGCTAAAATTAGAGGCATTGAGTCAGTTGGCATGCTTTGTTCTGAAAATGAGTTAAATTTATCTACTGAAAGTGATGGAATAATAGAATTAAAAAATAAAGATAGAGAAATAGGAAAGAGTTATTTTAAAAATAAAAATGATAAAGTAATAGATATTTCTATAACTCCCAATCGAGCAGATTGTCTAGGAGTAAGAGGTATTGCTCGAGATTTAGCAGCCTCTGGCTTTGGCAGTCTAGTAAAAACAAAGAAAATTTTATTAAAACAAAGTTTTACACAACCTGTTAAAGTTTCAATATCAAAAGATAAAAATCAAAGTTGCTTAGCATTTGGCAGTTGCTATATTAAAAATATTACCAACAAAGAAAGTCCTTCATGGCTAAAAGATAAAATTATTGCACTAGGTTTGAAGCCAATCTCAGCAGTGGTTGATATTACCAACTATGTAATGTTTGATCTTAATAGACCCTTACACTCATATAATGCAGATAAAATTAACAAAGAAATTATAATAAGAAATTCAAAATTAGGGGAAAGTTTTGAAGCATTAGATAATAAAAATTATAAGCTCCAAAATGATATGTGTGTAATCTCCGATAAAAAAGGAGTTCTAGGACTAGGCGGTATAATTGGTGGAACCATAACCTCAACGGAATTGGACACTAAAAATGTTTTATTAGAATCTGCGTATTTTTCGCCTGCTTCTATAAGAAAAACATCAAGGGTACTTAATATTAATACCGATGCCAAATATCGATTTGAAAGAGGAGTAGATCCAAATTCAATAAAAGAAGGGTTAGAGCTTGCAACAGCTTTAATAGTAAAAATATGCGGTGGATCACCTAGTAAATTTTCTATTGTAGGCTCTACTGTTCAAAAAAATAAAGTAGTAACTCTAGATATTAAAAAATTTAAAAAAGTTATTGGAATTACAATATCAAGCATAGAAGCAAATAAAATTTTGAGATCATTAGGCTGTAAGATAAAAAATAGTAAAAAAATATTAAAAGTTGAGATACCTACTTGGCGACCAGACATCACTCAAGATATAGATTTAATTGAAGAGTTAATTAGAATTAAGGGTTTTGATAAAGTTGAGCTAATAGAGCCTGAAAAAAAGAGAAGTAAAGATACATTAAATTTTAATCAAAAATTGTTTCACCTTTCACAAAGAGCTTTAGCAACTAAGGGCTATCTAGAAGCAATAACCTGGTCATTTACAGATTCTAAAATTGACAAACAATTTGCTAAGGGAGAAGCAGAAATAAATATTTTTAACCCTATTTCGTCAGACTTAAATGTACTTCGCAGGTCAGTTTTTTCAAATCTAATTATTTATTTAAAAAAAAATCAGGATCGTGGTTATGAAGATTTATCTTTTTTTGAAGTAGGACCGGTATTTTTTGGCAAAAACCCAGGAGAACAACAAATCGTAGTCGGCGGGTTAAGGTCTGGGCTAGTTAGTAGAAAAAATTGGCTAGAAAAAAATCGAAATGTAGATGTTTTTGACATTAAAAGGGACGTGATTAGAATTTTAATCGATTTAGGCATAGAGGAAAATGATCTTTTTGTAAGCGACAATACAAAGAACTGTTATCACCCAGGAAGATCAGGATCTATAAATTTAAGATCTGGAAAAGGTCCACATCTAGCATACTTTGGTGAATTACATCCAGCCATAATTGCAAACCTAGATTTCAAAGAAAAAAATATTTTTGGATTAGAAATCTTTTTAAAAAATATTCCAAAACCAATTAAAAAATTGAGAATTAGTAAAAAAAATTATACGGCTTCTGATTTTCAAAAATCAGAAAGGGACTTTGCTTTTGTTATTAATAAATTTTTCAAAGTAGGAGAACTTGAAAATATAATAAAAAAAATAGATGTTAGTATTATAAAAAAAGTAATAACATTTGATGTTTTTGAGGGACAAAATATACCAGAGGGTAAAAAGTCAGTAGCAATAAACGTTGTAATTCAATCCCAAGATAAAACACTGACAGAGAGTGATTTAGATCAAGTAAGCCAAAAAATAATAAACACTGTTAAAGAAAAAACAGGTGCAACAATTAGATCTTGATGTCTGACATAGAAAGAATACGTAATTTTGCTATAATTGCCCACATTGATCACGGAAAATCTACAATTGCAGATCGTATTATCCATAAGTGCGGGGGATTGACCGACAGAGAGATGTCATCGCAAGTTCTTGACTCCATGGACATTGAAAAAGAAAGAGGAATCACAATTAAAGCGCAAACTGTCAGATTAAACTACAAGGCTAAAGATGGAAAAGATTATATTTTAAATATTATTGACACACCGGGTCATGTAGACTTTAGTTACGAAGTTAGTAGATCTTTGTCTGCCTGCGAGGGTTCTTTATTGATAGTTGATAGCACTCAAGGTGTTGAGGCTCAAACGTTAGCCAATGTTTATCAAGCTTTAGAAATCAACCATGAAGTTGTTCCTATATTAAACAAAATAGATTTACCAGCTTCTGATGTAGATAAAACTAAAAAAGAAATAGAAGATGTAGTAGGAATTGATACATCAGGTGCGATTAATTGCTCCGGTAAAACAGGAGAAGGAATTGATGATATTTTGGAATCTATTATTAAAATTTTGCCTTCACCAAAAGGTGTTGAAAACAACAAACTAAAATCATTATTAGTTGATAGTTGGTATGACAGTTATTTAGGTGTAGTAATTTTAGTAAGAGTAATTGATGGACAAATTAAAAAAGGCATGAAAATAAAATTAATGTCCAACGATCAAGAATATGTAATCGAGAAAGTTGGTGTATTTACACCAAAACCTACCAATATAGATCAATTAAGTTCTGGGCAGATTGGGTTTATTATTACGGGCATTAAATCACTTCTAGAAACAAAAGTGGGTGATACTATTTGCGATGCTTCAGACCCGATAGATGCACCACTACCTGGGTTTAAACCTAGTAAACCAGTAGTTTTTTGTGGGCTCTTTCCTATAGACAGTTCTGAATATCAAAAATTAAAAGATGGTTTAGCTAAATTAAAATTAAATGATGCAAGTTTTTCTTATGAAGCGGAGTCTTCAAGTGCACTTGGATTAGGTTTTAGGTGTGGTTTCTTAGGATTACTACATTTAGAAATTACAACAGAACGACTCGAAAGAGAATTTGACGTAAGTTTAATAACAACTACGCCTGGGGTTATTTACAAAGTGCATAAAGTAAAAGGAGAAATAATGGACCTGCAGAATCCTTCCAATATGCCAGACCCAACACAAATAGAAAAAATTGAAGAACCATGGATTAAAGCTACTATTATTACACCCGATGAGTATTTAGGAACCATTATTAAGATCTGCCAAGATAAAAGAGGAATACAAACTAACCTTACTTATTCTGGTAGCCGAGCAGTTTTATCTTACGAACTACCACTAAATGAAATAGTTTTTGATTTTAACGATAAGCTTAAGTCTGTATCAAGTGGGTACGCTAGTTTCGAATATGAAATTACTGGCCATAAAGAAGGTGATTTGGTTAAATTAAGTATACTTGTTAACACAGAGTCGGTCGATGCTTTAGCAATGATCATACATAAGGAATTTGCAGAAAAAACAGGAAGACAAGTTTGTGAAAAATTAAAAGATCTTATACCTAGACACAATTTTATGATTCCTATTCAAGCAGCAATAGGTGGAAAAATTGTAGCAAGAGAATCTATAAAAGGATTTTCAAAAGATGTACTTACTAAAATACATGGTGGTGGAGCTGGAGATCGTAAAAAAAAACTACTAAAAAAACAAAAAAAAGGAAAAGCTAGATCTAAACAATTTGGTAGAGTAGAAATTCCCCAAGAAGCATTTATTGGTGTTTTGAAAATTAATAAAGAAACGTAATGGAAAAACTATTTATAATTTCCAATGAAAGTATTTTTAATTATGAAGACAGTTTTTTTTGTGACAACATTGATTTAAAATCAACATCTGAAGGTCTAAGCAACAAATTCCAAATTAATATTATTGGTAGAGAATCCAAAAAAATTAGATCACATAAAATAAAAATTAAAAATATAAAGACATGTAGTAATATTTTTTCTTATTTATTTACAATCTTTAGCACGATCAAAGAACAAAATTCTAAATATTTAATTATTTCAATATCTCCATTTACTTTTATGGCTTGTATTTTAATTAAGTTTTTTAAAAAAAAACCTATTGTTTATTTAAGAAGTGATGGATATGGAGAATATAAGGCGATCTTGGGATTTTTTGGTCCTGCAATATATCATTTAATGTTTTCATTAGTTTCTAAAATTTCACCACTAATTAGTTGTAGAGAATATATTTTAAGAAAAAAAAAAGGAAAAATTGTAGCCCCCTCGCAAATTAATAGCCAATGGTTGAAACAACCTAAAGAACATAAATTTAATGAACCTAAGCTTCTATATGTAGGGAGAATAAGAAAGGAAAAAGGCATCTATTCACTCTTAAGCTTGCTTAAAGAAAATAAAACAAATTTAACATTATCTATCGTAGGTGCGGAAAAAAACTCCCCAACACTGATAGCGCAA
>Ga0307986_10003820_pt1 | contig 10359 bp, 9 predicted proteins | sample EllFjometageno82_FD_203170 | JGI IMG/M metagenome (GOLD analysis project Ga0307986, IMG submission 203170) | Marine microbial communities from Ellis Fjord, Antarctic Ocean - #82 | ecosystem: Environmental > Aquatic > Marine > Unclassified | place: Southern Ocean | collected 2014-10-09
TACCTCGGTCCATGCTAGACCGGTTACAACGCCTATTCTATTTTGTTCCTCTATTTCATCATAATTAAATTTTTCTATGCCAAGGTAGCTAGATAAATCTGAATCTTTTATAGGATTATTAACTTTTTCTTTTCCGTCAATTTTTTTTACTATTTTTCTGGCAATTTTTGAAATTTCTCTTTCAAGATTTCTAACGCCAGATTCTCTTGTGTAATTTGTTATAATTTTTCTATTTACCGATTCATCTATTTTCCATTCACCCGGCTTTAATCCATTGTTTTCACTTTGCTTTGGAATTAAATACTTTTGAGCAATATTAACTTTTTCATCCTCTGTGTAACCAGGTAATCTAATAACCTCCATTCGGTCTAAAAGTGGAGGTAGAATATTCAAAGTATTTGCTGTTGTAACAAACATTACATTAGATAAGTCATAATCCACTTCTAAGTAGTGATCGTTAAATTCTTTATTTTGTTCTGGGTCGAGCGCTTCTAGTAAAGCTGAAGACGGGTCTCCTCTGTAGTCATTCCCAACTTTATCTATTTCATCTAATAAAAATAGAGGGTTTTTTGTTCCTGCTTTTTTCATCATCTGAATAATTTTTCCAGGCAATGAACCAATATAAGTTCTTCTATGGCCTCTAATTTCAGCTTCATCTCTAATGCCGCCAAGAGATATCCTGATAAACTTTCTACCTGTAGCTTTTGCAATAGATTTTCCTAATGATGTTTTTCCAACACCAGGAGGGCCTACTAAACATAGAATGGGTCCTTTCAATTTTTGTATTCTTTTTTGAACTGCTAAAAATTCAATAATTCTTTCTTTAACTTTTTCTAATCCAAAATGATCTTCATCTAGGATGCTTTGAGCATTTTTAAGATCATTGTTAATTTTACTTTTATTAGACCAGGGTAATTCGGTCATCCAATCTAGGTAGTTTCTTACTACTGTAGCTTCAGCAGACATTGGGCTCATAGATTTTAATTTTTTTAATTCCGCCATACATTTTTCTAAAGCTAACTTAGGCATTTTAGCTTTTTGAATAGCTGTATTTAAACCAGCGATCTCATCCTTACCTTCGTCAATTTCACCAAGTTCTTTTTGGATGGCCTTAAGCTGCTCATTTAAATAATACTCTCTTTGCGTTTTTTCCATTTGATTTTTAACTCTTCCTCTAATTTTTTTTTCAACAGAAATTACACTTGTTTCTTTTTCGACTAGTTGATTAATTTTTTCTAATCTCTTTCTTAAGTCAATTATTTCTAAGAGTTCCTGTTTTTCGTCAATTTGTAAATTTAAGTTTGACGCAATATTATCTGCAATATGACTTGAATCTTTTAACTTCTTAATATTATTTATTGAGTCTGCTAAATCTCTTTTGTTGAGGACTAATAATCTTTCAAATTTTTTTACTAAGCTTAACGCATAAATATCTGACTCTTTATTTTTATTTGTGTCCTCCACAACCTCTATGTTGCAACTAAGAAAATTTGAAGCTTCTTTTGTGATTTCTTTAATTTTAACTCTTTTTTCTCCCTCAACTAATACTTTAACTGTTCCATCTGGTAGTTTAAGTAATTGTAAGACTTTACTTAAGCAGCCATAGCTATAAATATCTTTATTTTGAGGCTCGTCAATTTCTGAATTTTTTTGAGAAACTAATACTATTGATTTATCTGTCTTCATCACTTCTTGAAGGGCTTTGATAGACTTTTCTCTTCCAACAAAAAGCGGAACGACCATTGAAGGAAAGACAACGATGTCTCTTAGTGGTAGTAGTGGTTTTGAATTTAATATTCCCATACGATAATTATATGGTACTTAATATCTTAATATCAAGGATGTAATTTTAAAATTATGCAACTGATGTTGATTGTTTTTTCCCATATGTGACAATAGGGTCAGTATCTCCAGATACAGCTGATTTATCCACTGTGACTTTAAGGACATTTTCTAGCTCTGGAAGTTCAAACATAGTTTTTAATAAAATACTTTCTAAGATTGATCTGAGCCCTCTAGCTCCAGTTTTTTTGCTTATGGCTTTTTTTGCTATTTCATTTAAGGCCTCATCTTTAAACTCTAGTTCAACATTCTCAAATTCAAATAATTTTTGATACTGCTTCGTTAAAGAATTTTTAGGCTCCTTTAAAATTTTAATTAGCGATTTTTCATCAAGATTGTTTAAAGTTGCAATAATTGGCATTCGACCTATAAATTCAGGAATTAATCCATATTTAATTAAATCTTCTGGCTCTAGATTTTTTAATGTCTCAGATAATTTTTTTTCTTCCTTACTGCTTACTTCGGCACCAAAACCTATTGATGTTCCTTTTCCTCTCATCCCAATTATTTTATCTAATCCTGCGAAAGCTCCTCCACAAATAAAAAGTATATTGGTGGTGTCGACTTGTAAGAATTCTTGTTGAGGGTGCTTTCTTCCACCTTGTGGGGGCACACTAGCTACGGTACCTTCCATAATTTTTAAAAGAGCTTGCTGCACGCCTTCTCCAGAGACATCCCTAGTGATAGATGGATTTTCAGATTTTCTACTAATTTTATCTACTTCATCTATGTAAACTATTCCTCTTTGAGCTTTTTCAACATTGTAATCAGCAGCCTGTAGTAATTTTAATATAATATTTTCTACATCTTCACCAACGTATCCTGCTTCTGTTAATGTTGTTGCGTCGGCCATTGTAAACGGCACATCTAAAATTCTTGCTAGAGTTTGAGCTAGAAGAGTTTTACCACATCCAGTAGGGCCAACTAAAAGTATATTTGATTTTGATAGTTCAACTTCTTTATTACTTTTGTTTTCATGGTTTAATCTTTTGTAATGATTGTGTACTGCAACAGATAAGACTTCTTTTGCAAAAGGCTGACCAATTACGTAATCATCTAAAACTGTGCAAATTTCTTTCGGCGAAGGAACACCTTCTTGATGTTTTATTAAAGAGCTTTTATTTTCTTCTTTAATAATGTCCATACAAAGTTCGACGCACTCATCGCAGATAAATACAGTTGGACCTGCAATTAATTTTCTAACTTCGTGCTGGCTTTTACCGCAGAATGAACAGTATAAGATATTTTTATTATTTTTTTCTGGCATGTCGAATCAATTACTTATTTGTAAATTAGTGGAATCTTGATAGCAAGTATAAGTTGTGCTGAAATCTACATGTTGTGTATTATTTTCTTTTTTCCACCACTGAGTCTATTAAACCGAATTTTTTAGCTTCTTCTGCTGTCATAAAGTTATCTCTTTCAAGAGCTGAAGCGATTTCTTCTACTGGTTTACCTGTGTGTTTTGCGTAGATTTTATTTAGCCTTTCTTTTAAAGTTAAAATTTCTTGTGCGTGAATTTGAATATCTGTTGCTTGCCCTTGAAACCCGGCAGAAGGCTGGTGGACCATAATTCTTGAGTTTGGTAATGAAAATCTCTTGTTTTTTTCGCCTGCCGCTAAAAGAAAAGACCCCATTGATGACGCTTGACCGATACATAAAGTCGACACGGGAGAGTTAATATATTGCATTGTATCATAAATTCCTAAACCAGCAGTTACTAGCCCGCCTGGACTATTAATGTAAAAATAAATTTCTTTCTTAGGGTCTTCAGATTCAAGAAACAACAATTGAGCGGTAACTAAAGAAGCAACATTATCATTTACTGGGCCAACTAGAAAAACTATTCTTTCTTTCAAAAGCCTAGAATAAATATCATAGGATCTTTCACCTTTGCTTGTTTGTTCAACAACCATTGGTATTAAATTGTTCATTTGCTCTTCAATTCGACTCATGTACAAATTTATATAACTTACGGCTTCCTTTTACTAACTTTTTTTTTTGTATGTGAAGTATTGTTGACTTTTTTTTCTTTTTTAACTTCTGTTTTGTTGTCAAGTGAGTGGTCATTGTTATGATTTGAGAGTTTTTGTGAAGATTTGTTAAAATCAGAAATTATTTTCTCAGCATCTTTAATTGAGATATCTTTTTTTGTAAGTTTTATTTTAGATTTAAACAAAGATAAAATTTTTTCTTCATACAAAGCACCTTTTAGACTCTGAGCAGCAGAGGGATTTTTTTGATAATAATCAAGTACCATCTTTTCTTGTCCAGGCATCCCTTTTATTTGTTTTTGTATTTCGGCTTTAACATCATCGTCGGATACTTTTAAATTATTTTTTTCTCCATATTCATTTAGGATTAAACCTAGTTTAATTCTAGACTCAGCTATTTTTAGGTTTTTTATTTTGTGTTTTTCTGCGTCTTCTTTCTTGAGATTTTGAGTTATGGCGTGAACTTCTTGTTCCACAAGATTTTTAGGAAGTTCAGTTTTATGAAGTTCTTCAATCTGGTCTAAAATTTCTTTTTTTATAATTGAATCTAGTGACTGCTTGTACTGATTGGACATTTGTTTTTCAATTAAAGACCTAAGATCATTTAGATCTTTTGCACCCATATTTTTTGCAAAATCATCATCTATTTTAGTCTCATTTGCCATTTGAACATTTGTTATCATGCATTCAAATTTTGCTTTTTTAGTTGCAAGATCTTTGTTTGGATAATTTTCTGGCAAATTAACTTCTATGGTTTTACTGTCATCTTTTTTAACTCCAATTAATTTTTCGTCAAAACCTTTGATAAAAAGATCTTCGCCTAAAACAAGTCTTGTATTCTTGTTCTCACTTCCTTCAAATTTTTTTCCACCGACTGTAGCGCTGTAGTCAAATATTACCAAATCTCCTTTTATTGATTTATCATTTTTATCTGAAAACGTTTTATTATTTTTTGCTATTTCATCAATTTTTTGATTAATTAATTTACTTTCAGTTTTAATTAAATATTCATTTGCCTTATATTTTTCAAAACCAGCAAGTTTTAATTCAGGCAAAGAGTCAACTTCTAGCGTGTAACTAAGGTCTTTACCTTCTCCAAAAGTTTTTAAATCTATTTTTGGTTGACCAGCTGCTTTAATTTTTTTTTCGACTAATGCTTTATTTGAAGTTTCTTGTAGTAATTTGTCAATAACTTCTCCGTAGATAGCTTTTCCAAATTGACTTTTGATAACAGTAGGTGGAACTTTTCCTGGTCTAAAACCTTTTAAGCTAACTTCAGACTGTAGCTCCGATAATTTTTTGTCAAGTTTTTCTTGGATAGTTTTTTTATCAACAATTATTGATAAAATCGTTGTTAGTCCTTTTTTATTTTGTACTTCTATTTTCATTTCAATTTCTGGTGGGCAAGAAGAGACTCGAACTCTTAAACCTTGCGGTACTAGTTCCTAAGACTAGCGCGTATACCAATTCCGCCACTTGCCCAAAATTATAATTGAGTTGCTTATATATTAATTTGCTTTTTAGACAAACTGTAAAGTCTGTAATATACAACCATATAAAAGCCAATTAATAAGAAAAACCAATATCTTGAAATTAATCCGTTGTTTTGAAAATAAAACAAGGGAACTTGAAGTGACAAGTAGGTCAAGTTAATTAACAATGCAGTTAAATAGTTAGTTTTTTTTATTTTTTTTGAGTTACTTAACCAATTATACAATAGCATGTGCAAGTGTTTTCCGTCTGGTTGTAAGGGGGAAGCTTTGAGTAAAACCTTTCTAATAAAAGAAAAAAAAACTTCATAAAAAAGATAAAATAATACACCTGCAAAAAAGAAAGGGGAAAGAGAAGTATTCAGTTCATAAGTTCTGATTGTATTTAATGCTATTAAAGTTCCCAACAAATATGAACCACTATCGCCTAAGAATATTTTTGCTTTTGGAAAGTTAAACAGCAAAAAACAGAGTACAATAATTATTTGTGTAACCAAAATTATAGCTGTGCTTTCATTTTGATTGGCTAAATTAATTAATAAATAAATTGAGGTAATTATTAAGAAATGAATAGCTAAAAGACCATTAAACCCATCGATTAAATTAGCTCCATTTATTATAAACAAAAAACACAACAAAACAAAACAGACTTGAAAAATACTATTTTCTAACCACTGATCTAAAAATTCTAGGCCAGATCTGCTTACTTGAATTGAAAAAACATTAATACAAGATATTAAAATTATTAACATTATCAGTAAACGCATATTGGGATTAATTTTTATTTTTAAATCATCTAAAAAACCTAAAAAGAATAGAGATAGTGTAACTATAAAATATTCTTTCAAAAATACTCCGGATATAAGAAAATAAAATATTACAAAAAGGATAAATAATAGTATGATAGATAACCCTCCTATTCTCGCAGTTGGTTTTTCGTGAAATGCCTGTGGTTTTAAAAAATCTTTGTCCAATAAAGACCCTGAAAAAAAAAAATTAGAGTATTTAGATATCAAAAAGGTTGTGATGAAAGCTATTAAAGAAAAAATAATAAAATAGGTTGTGTCAAATTTTAGTAACATTTATTTATTATATTTTTTCACTATATATATTCCTGACATTATTATTATAAGTGATAATAAAACTTTCCAAGTGATTTGTTCATCTAAAATTAGTGCTCCAAAAATAACACCAAAAATAGGTATTAAGTAAGTAACTTGGGTTTGAAATACAATTCCATTTTTTGCGAGTATTTTAAATCTAAGCCACCATGCAAAACCTGTTGCTACTACTCCTAGATAAATCAATGATAGTGTAGACTCAAGCGTAGGAGTCGATTTGAATGGATCTTCAAGCATAAAAGAAAGTGGTAATAAGGTAATCACTGACCAAATTAAAGTTGACGTGGTCACGTTTATGTTTCCTGATTTTTTTAATTTTTTTAAAATTAGAATACTTGAAATAGAATAAAAAGTTGAACCAAGTATAATGATTAATACAAATAAATAATTGTTCTCATTAATTATTAATTTATCAAAAAATAAAAGTAGAATTCCAGAAAATCCTAAAATAATACCTAATGATTTTAGAAATGTTATTTTTTCATCTTTGATAAAAAAGTGAGCTAAGATTGACCCGGATATAGGAGTTGTGCTCATTAACAAAGCTGCCAAATAGCTATCGATTTTATTTGTTCCAATAGCTATTAATGAAAAAGGTATAGTAAGATTACAAAGACCTACTAAAGCATAAATTTTCCAATTTTTTGAAAAGGCCTGTATTTTAATTTTGTAAAAGGACGATACAGCCAGCATAGGAAGTGTCGCCAAAGCTACTCTAATGAGAGCTAATGTATAAGGTTCGTAAGAATATGTTGCTATTTTTATATTAAAAAATGAAGATCCCCAGATAGCTCCTAGAAGTAGTAATAAAAAAATGTCACTTGCTTTTGCTTGTTTCATTACAATTCTAGATTGTATGTATGTGATAAATGCATAACTCTTATTGCTTTATATTATATTATTGAAATAGTGAATTCTGTTATGTTTAATACAATTTTTTAAAAACTTACAAAGGAATTATTTATGAGCGCAAAAAATATTTTCAAACTAATGAAAGATAAAGAAATTGAGTTTGTGGATTTAAGATTTACTGACCCTAGAGGTAAGCTGCAACACTTAACAATGGACGCAACAATAGTTGATGATGAAATGTTAGAAAAAGGTGTTTTTTTTGATGGTTCATCTATTGCTGGATGGAAAGCTATTAATGAGTCAGATATGATTTTAAAACCTGACTTGGAAAGAGCAATTATAGATCCTTTTAATTCTCATAATACTTTAAATTTATTTTGTGATATTTTGGATGCAGTTAAAAAAGATCCTTATGAAAGAGATCCCAGAGGAACAGCAAAAAAAGCAGAAGCATATTTAACTAAGTCTGGAATTGGTGATAAAGCTTATTTTGGTCCTGAACCAGAATTTTTTACATTTGACGATGTTAGATTTAAAAATGACATGAATGAAACTAGTTTCATGATTGATAGTGCTGAGGGTCCTTACAATTCTGGAAAAAAATTTGAGAATGGAAATATGGGACACAGACCTGGAGTTAAGGGAGGATACTTTCCCGTACCACCTGTAGATAGCGCTCAAGATATGAGAGCTGAAATGTTAAAAGCTTTAAAAGATATGGGTGTTAAAGTTGAAAAACACCACCATGAAGTAGCGCCTGGTCAACACGAACTTGGTATGTATTTTGGGAAATTAACTGATATGGCTGACAACGTTCAACTTTACAAGTACGCTGTTCAAATGGTTTCGCACTCTTTTGGAAAAACTTCAACATTTATGCCTAAGCCAGTAAAAGGAGATAACGGTTCAGGAATGCACGTGCATCAATCAATTTGGAAAGGTGAAACACCTATGTTTATGGGTGATAAATACGCAGGATTATCTCAGCAAGCACTCTACTATATAGGTGGAATCCTTAAACACGCTAAAGCAATTAATGCTTTTGCCAACTCAACAACAAATAGTTATAAAAGACTAATCCCTGGGTTTGAAGCTCCTGTAATTCTAGCTTATTCAGCTAGAAATAGATCTGCTTCTTGCAGAATACCAATCGTTATGAATAAAAAAGCTGCTAGATGTGAAATAAGATTTCCAGATGCAGCAGGTAATCCATATTTAACTTTTGCTTCTATGTTGATGGCAGGAATTGATGGAATTAAAAATAAAATTGATCCAGGTAAATCATTTGATAAAGATTTATATGCTTTAAGTGAGTCTGAGGTTAAAAAAATTCCGACAGTTTGTGGTTCTTTGAGGGAAGCAATGGAAAATCTTGACCAAGATAGAGCTTTTTTGACACAAGGTGGAGTTTTTACAGATGATCAAATTGATGCTTATATTGAGTTAAAGTTTCAAGAAATTTACAAATTTGAGCATACTCCGCATCCGATTGAGTTCGAAATGTATTATAGTCAATAGAGAGAATAACTTAGGCCCATTTTAAAAAATGGGCTTAAAAAGATTAAGTTTTAAAAGATTCACCACATCCACAACGTTCTGTTTCATTGGGATTGTTAAATACAAACTTAGAAGAAAATTTTTCTTTTTTATAATCCATTTCTGTACCCAGAAGATACATAACAGCATTTGGATCAATTAAAACTTTAACACCTTTATCTTCAATTACTTCTTCGTTAGGTTTTATATCTTTCGCATACTCCATAATATAAGACATTCCTGCACATCCGCCAGATTCAACGCCAACTCTGACACCAATAGCAGAGCTGTCCGCGCTTGACATGATCTCTTTAATTCTATTGGCAGCACTATCGCTTAATTTAATTACTTGTGTCATAGATTTAATTCTAGTTTTGCAGCTTCTGACATCTTATCCTTATCCCAAGGTGGATCCCAGACTAGTTTTAAATCAACATCAGAAACACCATCGACTTTTAGCACATTATCTTTAACACTATTTGGCAAACTCTCTGCTACAGGACAATTGGGACTTGTAAGAGTCATGTCTATATTAACTTTATTTTTTTCATCAATATCTATTTTATAAATTAGACCTAGTTCATATATATTAACTGGTATTTCAGGGTCATATATTTTTTTTATTTCTGAAATTACTTTTTCTTTTAGTTCACTCATAATTAAATATTTAGTTTTTTTTATCTAATGCTGATAAAAAAGTATGCCAAACCATTGTGGCACATTTAACTCTCATTGGAAACTCTTGAACTCCGGATAGCGACGTGATTGTTGTTATTTGATCTTCTGTAAGGCTATTAAGGGTAATTTTAGTTTTATTTTTAACCATATTTAAAAAATCTTCACTGACTTTTTTTGTAAAAGATAGATCTTTTCCTTTGAGTGTCTCTGTAAGTATAGAAGCTGAGGCAAGTGAAATGGCACATCCTTCTCCTTCAAAGCTCATATCCATTACTTTTTTATCATTGTCTAATTTTAGATAAACGTGCACTTTGTCTCCACACAAAGGGTTGTGAGCCTGAGCATTATGACTATACCCAGTACATTTTCCTTTGTTTCTCGGATTCTTACCGTGATCTAAAATGATTTCTTGATATAATTCTTTAAGTTCCATTTAAATTTGAAATACCTTTTTGCAGTTATCGATAGCTTTACATAAAATATCTATATCTTCTTTGGTATTATAAACACCGATAGAAGCTCTAGCTGTGGCTGCAATTCCCAGCTTGTCATGTAATATTTGACAGCAGTGATGTCCTGCTCTTATTGCGACACCATCATCATCTAAAATTGTTGCTATATCATGTGGGTGAATACCTTTAATGGTAAAACATAAAACAGACCCTCTGTTCTTTGGACTTCCAATTATATTTATTGAGTTGTTTTTTTTTAATTTTTCAAAAGCATATTCTAAAATTTCATTTTCATGAGCAGCAATGTTTTTGATACCTAATTTTTCAATAAAATTTATAGCTTCTGAAAAGGCAACTACTTCTGCTGTTTGCATAGTACCTGCTTCAAATTTTG
>Ga0307986_10003822_pt1 | contig 10356 bp, 12 predicted proteins | sample EllFjometageno82_FD_203170 | JGI IMG/M metagenome (GOLD analysis project Ga0307986, IMG submission 203170) | Marine microbial communities from Ellis Fjord, Antarctic Ocean - #82 | ecosystem: Environmental > Aquatic > Marine > Unclassified | place: Southern Ocean | collected 2014-10-09
GTAAAATTGTTTAATCTTTCTCTCACTATAATAAAAGAAACAAATAGACTTAAAAAAAATAAAGTTGGCGCAGATATAAACAAAATCGACAACGTTCTATTTTCAAAAATTTTTGGTGTGACTAATACAAACAAACCTGAACTGATAAATATAAATAATAAATATTATCTAAGTGAAATTATTAAAGTTGAAAAAATAAATAGAACCTTAGATGACAAAAAAATTAAAGGAGCGATTATTTCGCAGTTGAAAGTAAAACATGTTATCGAAAGAAATACAGAAATTGTAAAAAAAATGTCTGAAGGAAAGTTTAAAAAAAAACAGTTTGACAAGTTTGCTCAAGACAATGCTATAGAAATTAAAATAATTACACTTAAAGATATTATGGACGAAACAACATTTGATAGCGCTATTATTAGGGAAATTTTTAAAATTCGAGATGGTGAGCTTCAATTAGTTACAAACAGCATGTTCTCTAAAAATTATATAATTTTTTCTGAAAAAACTGAAAAATTACCATTTAATAAAAAAACAAAAAACTATGAACAGTATAGATCAAAAGCCAAGTTAAATTTAGCCAATCAAATATATAGTACCTATGATGAGGCTATTAATAAAAAATATAACGTTGAAATAAATCAAAAAGTTTTAAGTCGTATTAAAAATACCCTCTAATGAAGCTAAATATTAGTTTTAGTTCTTTTAAAAAAAATCATAAATTAAAAAAAGATCAATTAATCTATAAAGTTAAATACTGCAAGGACTACAAACAAGTTGAAAACATATTTAATTTTTTACTTGTTGAAAAAAATAGTTTTATATTTGAGTCTGTAGAAAAAGGTACAATTAGAGGCCGATATACTATTATTGGTCTGAAACCAGATAAAATTTGGGATATAAATAAAAATGTTATTACTGAAATTTTTGAAGATAGGAAAAAAATTGTAAAGCAAAAACCTTTAAATTTTTTAAACAACTTAATTAACAATTTTAACTCTAAAGTACCTAATGGTGTGCCCAAAATGGCAGCAATGTTAGTTGGATATTTTTCTTACGATATTATTAGATATTTAGAAAGAATACCAGATAAGTGTGTTGATGATCTTAAGATTCCAGATGTAAGATTGATTAGACCTAAAAATTTAATAATTTATGACAATTTAAAAAAAAAGATTTACTTTATTGAGAATATTTACTTTGAAACAAAAATCAAAAATTATTTTGAGAAATATGAATCGATAAAAAAAAATTTTGAAATTTTTGAAGATTACAGTAATATAAAATTACCAATTAAATTTAATCAAAAAATAAATAAAAATAAAATAAAGAGTAATATTTCTAAAAATCAATTTAAAAATTATGTAAAAACAGCAAAAAAATATATTGCGAAAGGTGATATATTTCAGGTTGTTTTAAGCCAAAGATTTGAAAGAAAAATAAATAAAACACCTCTTGAGATTTATAATTATTTAAGAATCTCAAATCCCTCTCCTTTTATGTTTTATTTTAATTTTAGTGACTTTAAGATTATTGGTAGTAGCCCTGAAATTTTAGTTAGATTAAGAAATAATAAAGTAACTATCAGGCCTATTGCAGGAACAAGGCCTAGAGGAAACACAAAAGCACAAGACTTAAAATATAAAATTGATCTTTTGAAAGACAAGAAAGAACTGTCTGAACACCTAATGTTGCTTGATTTAGGTAGAAATGATGTTGGCAAGGTGTCAAAAATTAATACTGTTAAAGTTACGGAAAGTTTTAATGTAGAAAAATATTCTCACGTCATGCATATTGTCTCTAATGTAGAGGGAGAATTTGATAATAAAAATTCAATATTTGAAACTTTACTTTCTGGTTTTCCCGCTGGAACTGTAAGCGGTGCACCAAAAATAAGAGCTATGGAAATTATTGATGAATTGGAAAAAAATAAAAGAAAGTTATATGCGGGTGGTATTGGATATTTTACTTCTAGCAAAGAATTTGATACTTGCATTACACTTAGGACAGCTTTAATTAAAAATAATAAGTTTTATGTTCAGTCAGGAGCTGGGATTGTTGCGGATAGTATTCCAGAGAAAGAATATCAAGAAACTGTTAACAAAGCTAAAGCACTTATGAAAGCAGTAGATTAGATGCGAGTATTGCTTATAGATAATTATGATAGTTTTACTTATAATTTATTTCATTATATCTCAAAATTTAATTGTAAGGTTGATGTTGTTCGTAACGATAAAATAAAATCAAGTGATATAATTAAAAAAAAATATAGAAAAATTGTTATTTCACCGGGGCCTGGAAATCCATCTCAAGCAGGAAATTGCCTTAGAATAGTAAAAGATCTTCACAGAAATTTTCCAATTCTAGGTGTTTGTTTAGGTCATCAAATCATAGGACAGGCTTTTGGTGGTAAAATAATAAGAGCTAAAAAATTAATGCATGGAAAGATAAGTAAAATTTACTTTAATAAAAATAGTTTATTTAAAAATATTAATTCACCATTTACTGCTACTCGTTATCATAGCCTTGTAATAGATAGAAAAAGGCTTCCAGAGTGTTTTACAATTACAGCAGAAACAAAAAATAAAACAATAATGAGTATTAAGCATAATAAATACGATTTATATGGTGTTCAGTTTCATCCAGAGAGCATAAACACTAAGGTGGGTATGCAAATAATTAAAAATTACATAAATCTTTAATCAAGATGACTGATCTTATCAAAAAATTAGAATCTGGTGAAAATCTTTCTTTTGAAAATAGCAAAATTCTTTTTACAAATATTATGGAGGGTAATTACGATGAGGCTAACATCGTTAAGATTCTTGAGTCTCTTTCTAACAAGGGTGAAACAAAAGATGAATTGGCTGGTGGAATATTTGTGATGAGATCTAAGGCAATCTCGGTAACAGTCCCTATTGGAACCATTGATACTTGTGGAACCGGTGGAGATGGCCAAAACTCTTTAAATATATCTACAGCTGCTGCAATTGTTTTAGCAAGCATGGGATTGAATGTTGCTAAACATGGAAACAAAGCAGTTTCATCTAACTGTGGTTCTGCTGATGTTCTAGAAGCTTTAAAAGTCAAAATAAACTTAAAACCAAATGAAGCTGAAAAATCTATAAAGGAAGTCAATTTCGCATTTATGTTTGCGCCTAACTACCATCAGGCGATGAAACATGTTTCAGGAGCTAGAAAAAAAATTGCAAAAAAAACAATTTTTAATCTTATTGGACCTTTAAGCAGTCCAGCCCAAGTTAAGAAACAAGTGGTCGGTGTTTTTAATGAGAAATGGATGATGCCTTTTGCTGAGGCTTTAAAAGAAAATAAAGTTGAAAATGCAATGATTGTTCATAGTGAAGATGGAATGGATGAAATTTCTCCTTTTGCAAAAACTAAAATAATAGAACTTAATAATGGTACGATAAAAAATTTTATAGTTAACCCAAGTGAGCTAAATATTGTTAATAAAAACAAGGAAAATTTAAAAGGAAAAAATGCGACATATAATGCTGAGAAGATAATTGATATATACAAAGGTGAGGATAATGAATTTTCCGATGCAGTTGCGTTAAATGTTGCCGCAGGATTAATTATTACAGGTAGGCAAAAAAAATTTAAAAATTCTTATGATGCTGCAAAACAACACTTAATATCAGGTAAAGTTTATGATCATTTACGAAAAATTCAGGCTATCTAATGGAAAATGTATTAGAAAAAATTATTAAACAAAAAAAAGAGGATCTTAAAAAAATAAAAAAAAAATACTCTTTAACATCTATTAATGAAAAAATAAAATCTACAAATAATTATTTAGATTTTAGAAAAACTTTAGTTGATCGTGAACAACAAAATTATATTTCTTTAATTGGTGAAATTAAAAAAGCTAGTCCTTCTGCAGGTATTATAGTCAAAGATTTTGATCATATAAAAATTGCTGACTTATATGCAAATAATGGAGTTAGTTGTTTGTCGGTATTGACTGAAGAAAAATTTTTTTTAGGTAATCTCAACTATATTAAAGAAATTAAAAAAAATATTAAACTACCTATACTTGCTAAGGATTTTTTTATTGACCCATATCAAGTTTCTTACTCTAAGAGTTTTGGATGTGATTGTATTTTAATTATACTTTCAGCTTTATCAGAGAAACAATCAGATGAAATTTATGACGAAGCGTTAAAAAACAAACTGAGTATAATTGTAGAGGTTCATGATGAGAAAGAAGCTGAGTATGCATTGAAATACGAAGAAGCCATAATTGGTATTAACAATAGAGACCTTAAGAGTTTAAAAATATCTTTAGACAACTCTGTCAAAATACAAAAAAAATTAATTTCACATAAAGGTCTATTGGTTTCGGAGAGTGGGATAAAAAATAAAAAAGATGCACAATATATTTATGATAAAACTGGCATAAAAAACTTTCTAATCGGTGAATCACTTCTCGCTAGTAGTGAAACTGGTAAATTAATTAAGGAAATATTATCAATTAGCCTTTAAAATTAAGCTTAATTAGGTATTGATATTAAAAGAGAACTTTTGTAGAACATAGATGTACGAGGTTTGTTCTTATGCTTACAAAAAAACAAAAAAATTTACTTATTTATATAAATAAAAAAATTAGATCCACGGGTATTTCTCCTTCGTATGAGGAAATGAAAAATTCACTCAACCTAAAGTCGAAATCAGGTATTCATAGACTTATTACAGCCTTGGAAGAGCGAGGTTTCGTTAGGAGATTACCACACAAAGCAAGAGCTTTAGAAGTTGTTAAATTGCCGGAGAATGCTAGCGCAAATGATATATTTAACACCTTTACACCTAGTGTGATTAAAGGTGGTTTAGATAATACCCCAAATACCGATAGTGAAATCTCAGTACTAGGAAGTATTGCGGCAGGAACTCCTATCGAAGCAATACAACAAGAGGTTGATAGAATTGCACTACCAGAGAATTTACAAAATAATGGAGAACATTATGGCCTTAAAGTTAAAGGTGATTCAATGATCGAAGCTGGGATTAACGATGGTGATACGGTAATTGTTAAAAAAACTAGCAATGTTGATAGCGGACAAATAGCTGTAGTTTTAATTGACGATCAAGAAGCCACATTAAAGAGAGTTAGAAAAAAAGGCAACACAATCGCACTAGAAGCAGCAAACAAAAACTACGGAACTAAAATATATGCCGCTCCGAGAATAAAGATTCAAGGTAAACTTGTCTCTTTGTATAGAAACTTTCACTAAAATAGTTTAATCAGATTAAATGAGTTTTGTTTGTAGGTTTGCGCCCTCTCCTACTGGGCCTCTTCATATAGGTGGTGTTAGAACAGCTTTATTTAATTGGCTTTTGGCTAAAAAAAATAAAGGCAAGTACTTTTTAAGGATAGAAGATACTGACAAAGAAAGATCGAAAGATGAATTTAAACATCAGATAATAAGTTCGTTAGCTTGGTTAGGTATTGAACATGACGGTGAAGAGTATGTTCAATCTGAAAATATAGACAAACATAAAACTGTAGCAAATGAGTTAGCTAAAAAAGGTTTTGCTTATCATTGTTATTGTTCAGCTGAAGAACTTGAGGCACAAAAATCTTTGGCTAAAAAAAAAAACCTACCTTTTATTTATAATCGTAAATGTAGAGATTTAAAAGAAAAGAAAAATGGTCCTGCTGTTTTAAGGTTTAAAAGTAAAATTTCAGGATCAGCTATAATTAAAGATTTAGTTCAAGGTGATAAGAATATTTCAAACTCCACAATAGAAGATTTTATAATTTTAAGACAAAATAGTACACCAACATACCAATTGTCAGCAACGGTTGACGATCATGAAATGAAAGTTACACACGTAATAAGAGGCGACGATCACATGATAAATTCTTTTAAACAAAAACAAATCTACGAGGCAATGGATTGGAAAATGCCAAATTTTGCACATATACCCTTAATACACAGTGACAAGGGAAAGAAACTATCCAAAAGAGATAATGCCTCGACCATCGATGACTACGTTATGATTGGAATTATGCCGGATGCATTAAGAAATTATCTTTTACGATTAGGTTGGTCTCATAAGGACAAAGAAATTTTTACTAAACAGGAAAGTATTGATTTATTTGATTTAAATGGTGTTGGAAAATCACCTTCTAAATTGGATATGTCTAGAATACTTTCAATGAATGAAACTTACATTAAAACAATAGATGAAAAAGATTTATTTAAATTATTTAAAGAATACTTGTCTAAATACAAGGAGCCTCTAGATGCTTCCAAAGATACTATTCTCATGAAGTGTATGGGTTTTTTAAAAAATAAGGCAAAAACACTAGAAGATATCTATAATAATTCGCAGTATATAATAAATAATGAAGTAAAGATTAGTGCCGAAGATCAAAAATTATTAGATGATAAATCTAAATTAATAATAAAAGACTTCATGTCTGAATTTGAAAGATTATCTTACTTGAATAAAGAAACTTTAGAGCCATTAATTAAATCATTAATTGAAAAACATAAGACTAATTTTAAAGGAGTGGGCCAACCATTACGAATAGGATTAGTCGGTTCTAGATTTGGACCAGGTTTATACGATGTAATCTTGTCTCTTGATAAGACTGAAATAATAAAAAGATTAAGTAAAATATAGAAGATGAAAGAAGCTGCCTCTTTTAGAGTTAGAAAAAGTTCGTTTTACGACAAAAAATCAGAGGCTCCGTTTAAAATTAGTAGATCCAAATTAAGTAATTTTCTCAGCTGTAAAAGATGTTTTTATTTAGATCGTGTTATAGGATTAAAAGAACCGTCTATGCCAGGCTGGGCACTGAACAGCACTGTGGACGAACTTTTAAAAAAGGAATTTGATCAGTATCGAAGTATTCAGAAACCTCACCCTATGATGATTAGACACAATTTAGATTTTATTCCCTTTCAACATAAAGATTTAGATCTGTGGAGAAACTCTTTAAAAGGTGGAATCTCATATTTGGATAAAAAGACAAATTTAATAATACATGGAGGTGTGGATGATATTTGGTTTGATCTTAAAGAAAAAAAACTAGTCGTGGTAGACTACAAAGCTCAATCTACCAGTTACCCTGTATCAACACAGTCTTACTTAAATAGTGAATGGCATTTAAGCTATAAGCTACAAATGGATATTTACGTTCATATTTTAAGAAAAATGAATTTTGATGTTTCTGATATATCTTATTTTTATGTCTGTAATGGTGAAAAAACTAACAACAAGTTTGAGGATAAAATGGATTTTAAAACTACTCTTGTTCCATACAAAGTAAATACTTCTTGGATAGAAGATAAATTGTCTGAAATGAAAGAAGTTCTTAACCTAGATAGTCCTCCTGATATTGTGCCAACCTGTGAAAAATGCGCTTATTTAAAAGGTGGAAAAAACTACTTTTAAAATTTAAATATAAATGAAAAAATACATTAATGAAATTCAAGTAATCGCTTTTTGTGGGCTTATTACATTTATATTTTTAATCATTTCATTAGAATTTTTAGAATGGGCAGTTAAATTTTCATTTTGGGATGGAACATTGGGTGTTTTGTATTTATCGTCAAATATTTTTGAAAAATTAATTACTTTATGGTTTTTAGGAACTCCTCTTTACTTGATAAAAATAATATTTCAAAGAAGATAGTATTTATGAAACGCGACACTTTTAATTGGAACTGTAAGCATACATGGAGAAAAAGTGCTAAAAATACAATGTGGTGTGTTATTGGCTGTTCGATTGGAGATTTTGGAACAATATTATTTTTTCAACTGACTCAAATACCTTTTTCTATTTTAGGCATAATGATCTTAGCAATAATTAATGGTTTGCTAACGAGTATTGGTCTTGAGACTTTCATTTTGATTAGGCAAAATTTTAGTTTTTTTGGTGCTTTGAAGATAGCTTGTGGGATGAGTTTCATTTCAATGATAAGTATGGAGGTATCAATGAATTTAACAGATTATTATATGACTGGAGGAGCGCAACTTACATATTGGGTAGTACCAATTATGTTGGTAATAGGTTTTTTAACACCATGGCCCTACAACTATTGGAGGCTTAAAAAATTTGGCCTCGCGTGTCATTAGTTTTTTAATTATTATTTGTAGATATCAAGAGTTAGGCTGAGGCTGTGAGGAATATAAATTTTTTTTATTTTTTTGCCAGCCTATCTTTCATGTTTAATTTAAGTTTTTTTAGCGTCCTTAAATCCTGCCAACTTTTTTGTCCTCTTCTTAGGTCTCTTTTTTTTTCAGCTATATTTACTTTTTTTTTTAAATCTTTATGCTTTTCTTTTGTTTTCATTTATTTGAAGAATTAAGCTCCTATATTTGAACTAATTTAACACAAGAAAAATTGACAACATACGGTTTAGATTACCTTAAAGTAAATTAATGAAGTCCATTAGCAGTAATTTTTAAAATCATTTCTTTATAATTGATATTAAGATTGAGCAAACAAGATCTATAAAAATAGCCTTTTCTAATGCCTGGCATTAAATTTGCTTCTATAAAATGTGGATTTCCCAAATTGTCCATTTTAAAATCAATTCTTCCAAAAGATTTGCCGTTTAAAGCAACAAAAGATTTTTTTGCTAACACTGTCAGCTTATTAAAAATTTTAACATCTAATACAGCTATAACATCTTCTTCGTCATTTTTTTTAATATCAAAATCAAGAATATGATGTCCATTTTCATTTTTTTTAGCTTTAATTTCTATTGGCATCGCTTCTATCAATCCAGTAATATTATCTTTAAAAATACCTACACTATATTCTTTGCCAGATAGATATTTTTCGACCAGGCAACGTGAGTGTTGATTTTTTTTAATCTCTAATACTTTTTTTTTATAACTTGTGTAATTGTTTACAATTGAATTTTTGTCTATACCCCTACTATCACCCCCAGTAATTGGTTTAACAAAAAGAGGAAACATTATTGGTAAATTTTTTTCACTCTTATGTTCTCCCGGTTCTGTTGTAAAAAATTCTGCTGTAGTAATATTTGATTTTTGCATAATTTTTTTGGCACGACTTTTATTGCTCTCTTTAAGAAGTGAAGATTTATTAGAAGCTATATACAAAATATCGTTAAGTTCTAAGTAGTCATTTAGCCAAATTTTTTTTTTATTAAAGTGAAAGTATTTAACACCTGAAAATACCAAATCGGGTTTTCGTAAGGCCAATTTTACTAAATCTTTTTTAGTTTTAATTTCAGTAATTATAACATCTTTATAATGCTTAGATAAAATTTTAAAAATTAATATTTCATCCAGAACTATGCCAACATTTGCCTGGTTAGTGCTTAAGTCTAAAGCCTTTGGTACAGTTACAATTTCAATTGACTTGTTAATTAATGTAGAAAAAATATTATTTTTTGGGAATTTTACAACATTTTGAGAAATGTGATCAAATGATTCAATTTTGTTTTCAAGTAAGTTTTTGTTCTCCATAATAAATTTATACTGCACGGTTATGCAAACCGTAAGTTTGTATTTTCCTTATTTATAATTTTCGAAAATATTTGCTAAATTTAAGGTTAATACCTTATTAAACAATATCTAAAAGTTACAATGACATGCTTTAGCTAAATTAGATAGACAATTAAGTATTTAATTACTTTTTATTATTTTCATCTTCTTCAACAGGCTGTTCTGTTGAGTCTGATTGAGTTTCCTCTTGGGCTGGTTGTTGTTCTGTTGAGTCTGATTGAGTTTCCTCTTGGGCTGGTTGTTGTTCTGTTGAGTCTGATTGAGTTTCCTCTTGGGCTGGCTGTTGTTCTGTTGAGTCTGATTGAGTTTCCTCTTTAAACTCCCTTCTCATATAATCATTGGTACCACTTGAAGAAAATTTATTTCGTAATCTCGAATAAAAAAATTTTCCTATTACTATAATTAGTAATGGACCTAGTATATATAAAGCTAGTTTTAACCAACTTGTAGTTGGTTCAACTACCTCTTTAACTTTTTCTTTAATTGAATCGGTTTTTGCCTCTTCATTGACTAGTTCAGGTTTTATCTCTTCTTTGACCGGTTCAGGTTTTATCTCTTCTTTGACCGGTTCAGGTTTTATCTCTTCTTTGACCGGTTCAGGTTTTATCTCTTCTTTAACCGGTTCAGGTTTTGCTTCTTTTTTGATTAGTTCAGGTTTGTTGGTTTCAGATTTTACTTCTAAAGTAGTTTCTTTATTTTTAGCAGTTTTATTAGATATGATTTCAATTTTTTCTTTTTCTGTATTAATAATATTTTGATTATTTACATTTTCAACAATTAGGTAACTAAAAAATAAAGCAACTAATAATGCCATAAGGTCTTTATTATATTTCTTTAATTATTTTA
>Ga0307986_10003825_pt1 | contig 10355 bp, 9 predicted proteins | sample EllFjometageno82_FD_203170 | JGI IMG/M metagenome (GOLD analysis project Ga0307986, IMG submission 203170) | Marine microbial communities from Ellis Fjord, Antarctic Ocean - #82 | ecosystem: Environmental > Aquatic > Marine > Unclassified | place: Southern Ocean | collected 2014-10-09
AAAAAAACAAATTAATGATGATTTTGTCTATTTTATATTACATACTCAAATTTTATGACAAAAAAATCTAAAATTGATCATTACACCGATAAAGAGGCATTAGAGTTTCATACACAGGGTAAGTCTGGCAAAATTGAGATAAATTCCTCAAAACCTTTAATAACTAAAAGGGATTTATCTTTAGCTTATTCGCCTGGCGTAGCTGTCCCAGTTAAAGAAATCTCAAAAAACCCTGAAACTGCATACGACTATACGAGTAAAGGAAATTTAGTTGCTGTGATTAGTAATGGATCTGCAATTTTAGGTTTAGGAAATCTCGGTGCTTTAGCATCAAAGCCTGTGATGGAAGGTAAATCAGTTTTATTTAAAAGATTCGCCGACATAGACTCAATTGACATTGAGGTTGATAGTACTGATGCTGAGGAGATTATTAATACAATAAAAAATATAGGTAATACTTTTGGTGGAATAAATTTAGAAGATATTGCTGCACCAGATTGCTTTATTATTGAACAAAAACTTAAAGAACTATTAGATATACCTGTTTTTCACGATGACCAACATGGTACTGCCATTATAACAACTGCAGCACTAATTAACGCTCTAGATATTTCTAAAAAAAAAATTACCGAGGTAAAAGTTGTTGTTAATGGAGCTGGCGCCTCTGCCATTGCATGTACTAATCTATTTAAACTTTCTGGAGTAAAAAATGAAAACGTAATTATGTGTGACAGATCTGGAGTTATATATAAAGGTAGAGATAAAGTTGATCAATTTAAGTCTGCTCATGCAGTTGAAACTAAGCTAAGAACACTTTCAGATGCCATGAAGGGAGCAGATGTTTTTTTAGGCTTATCTGCCAAAAATGTAGTTACAAAGGATATGGTTAAATCAATGGGAAAAAATCCTATTATTTTTGCATGTGCGAATCCTGATCCAGAAATAAAGCCTGAATTAATAGATGAAATCAGAACTGATGCTATTGTTGCAACGGGAAGATCTGATTATCCGAATCAAGTAAATAACCTTATCGGTTTTCCTTATATTTTTAGAGGTGCGTTGGATGTTAGAGCTAAAGAAATTAATGAAGAAATGAAAGTTGCGGCGGCAAAAGCAATTGCTCAATTAGCAAGGGAAGAAGTACCTGATGAAGTGATCGCAGCTTATGGTGGAGAGAGACCTCGATACGGTAAAGAATATATAATTCCATCAACGTTTGATCCAAGACTAATTAGTGTCATACCTGTTGCGGTAGCTGAAGCTGCAATGAAGACTGGAGTAGCTAGAAAAAAAATTAATGATTTAGAAAAATATAAAGAAGATTTATCTAGAAGACTTGATCCATCAATGAATATTATGCAAGGTATAAATGCACAAATAAAAAAATCACAAAAAAGAGTAGTGTTTGCGGAAGGAGAAGACCCTAATATTTTAAAAGCAGCTGTAGCTTTTAAAAATAGTAAATTAGGTGTTCCTATTTTAATCGGAAAAGAAGAAAAGGTTAAAGAGCAGCTTAGGAATATAGGTTTAGATGAAAATTTTAATATAGAAATTGTAAGTTCAAAAAATACTGAAAAAAGAAATAAGTATACAAAACATTTATACAAAAAACTTCAAAGAAATGGAATGCTCGAGAGAGAATGCGATCATTTAGTTAGAAATGACAGGGTAACCTGGGGTTCATGTATGGTTGCTTGTGGTGACGCAGATGCAATGGTTACTGGAGGTACGAGGCACCACGCTGCTACGATAGAAAAATTGAATAGAGTTGTAGATTCTAGACCTGGAGAAATAATTTTTGGTTTAACTATGCTGGTTTCAAAAGGGAGAACAGTTTTTGTTTCTGATACGAATGTTCATGACAATCCTACAGCTGAACAACTCGTTCAAATAGCAATTTCAAGCACTAGGGTGGCAAGATTATTTGGTTTTGACCCTAAAGTTGCTTTTCTATCTCACTCAACTTTTGGTAAACCCGCAACCGAAAGAACTAAACATGTAAGAGAGGCTATTGAATTAATGAAAACTAAAAAAGTAGATTTTGATTATGATGGAGAAATGCAGCCTGATGTTGCTTTAAACCCTGAATACAAAGAGTCGTACCCATTTTCAAAAATTGTTGGTAACGCAAATATTTTGATAATGCCTGCACTACATAGTGCCTCTATAACTGTAAAATTAATGAAAACATTTGGCGGGGCTAAATTAATTGGACCATTATTAATTGGTTTAGGACTTCCGATTGAAATCGCTCCTCTAAGATCTTCTCCTTCTGAGATCTTAAATCTTGCTTCTATTGCCGCCTATTCTTCTGAAGTAATTAATTACAAGGATTAGGTTTTATTTCTACTAAGTTCGGAGACTAAATAAATAGTTGGTATTACTTCTTTTACATCATAAATTTTGTTAGCTTCATCTATAACTTCTCTTTTTTCTTCATCGTCTATAGCTATACCAAAAATATAAATTATCTTATTGATTGTCTCTAAAGTATAATTACCAGATTTTACCGATCTATTAAAAAGCAAAGCAGTTCTTAATTGTGAGGTTATTAGAATATCTTTTGCAGAACTTTTAAAGTTGGAATACCCTTTTATCTCTATGGCATTTTTAACTGATCTTACGCCTTTCGTTTCCCAGGCCAATTTTGTTATTCTAATTTTTTCTTCTGGCTCATCTACTTTACCTGTTAAAAATATTCTTCCATCTAGAATTTCAACCTGTATATATAAAAAATATTTTTTTTTAGCTAAAGTCAGCCTTGCCACTAGATTCTTCTGCATTAAAGTGTCGTCAATTTGCATGCCTACAGTTCTTGGATCAAAACCTATGCTTACACCTTTGCCAAATGTAGTAAGATTTCCGCTCGCGCAACTAGATAATATTAAAATTATAAAAGTTAAACTAATTATTTTTTTTATCATTTTTTATTTTCAAACAAATTTCGTACACTTTTTTTTTTGAAACTTTTTCTTTTTTTGATATTAATTCTACTACATCTTTCAGACTGTATTTTTTAAGGTACACCGTTGCTTCAAGAATAATATCTTTGTCTAATACTAGTTTATTATTAGTATAAATTTTTGACAATACAATAGTTAGTTCTCCTTTTACTGTAGTCTTAAAAGGCTTTATTGTGCTTATTTTGTCTCTATAAAAAGTTTCATGTATCTTACTAATTTCCCTAGCAATCATAATGTCTCTACCAAAAAAATACTCTTTAAAAAAATTTAAGTAAAAATTAATTTTTATGCCAGGTACGAAGAATACCAAAGAATAATCTAGATTTTTAAGACTGTTGATAGTTTTGACAAGATCATTTTCAGTTTTGGGCAGAAATCCATAAAAAAGAAACTTGTCGTCAAACCCTGAGACAGAAACGGCAGCAGTTATTGCGGAAGGTCCTGGTATAGGAAAAATTTCAATATTTTTTTCTTTACATAATTTAACTAATAAAAGTCCTGGGTCAGAGAGTGTAGGTGTTCCTGCGTCAGAGATTAAAGACAAAATTTTGCCCTCATTTAAATATTTAATTATCTTTTGTAACTCTTTTTGTTCATTAAATTTGTGATATGAGACTAATTTTTTTTTAATCTTATAGTGATTTAATAACTTTAAGGACCTTCGTGTATCTTCGCATAAAATAATGTCTGATTTTTTTAATACCTCTAAAGATCTTAATGTTATATCATCCAAATTTCCTATGGGAGTTGATACAATATATAGTCCTGGCTTAAATATGCTCATAAAAAAATGATTAGAAGTATTGTTACATTTTTATCTTATATATTTCTATTATTTAATAGTAATTTAGTTGCGAGTGAAAATGACAACAAACTTAAAGTTGGTTTACTTGCTCCTTTTTCTGGTGACTATAAAAATTTAGGAGAGTCATTATTGTTGTCTACTCAGCTTGCTCTAGATGAGATAAATAATGAAAATATTATTATTGTTTCAAGGGACAGTGGCTCTGATGACAAGGAGAAACTAAACAAAGCCATTAAAGAAATAATAAATAATGGTGTGAAAATAATAATTGGCCCTGTAGCGTCTTCATCATTTGCAGAACTTGGAAAATATAATGATACAATTTTTATTTCTCTCTCTAATAAAGAACCAAAAATAACTAACAATGTAATCAATATAGGAATAAGTCTCGAATCACAACTAGAGGCAATCGAACAATTATTAATCAAAGAAAAAAAAACCAAAACTTTAATTTTATATCCCAAAAATGAATATGAAAAATTTGTAGAAAAAAAACTTAAATCACTTAAATTAAAAAATTATAAAGTTTTTAAATATAGTGCAGACCCAAGAATTCTTACCGGCGAGATAGAAAAATTAACAAAATATAAACAAAGAAAAAAAAACTTAGAGAAAAGAAAGAATATTTTAAGAAAAAAAGAGGACAATTCATCAAAAAAAGAATTAAAAATTCTTGAAACACTTTATACTCTAGGCTCTCTTGATTTTGACTCAATCATTGCTATTGATTTTGGAAGCAATCTAAAAAGTCTTCTCTCATCATTAGTTTATACTGATGTAGATGACGAAACTGTTCTTATTGCAACTGTAAATCAATGGTTTGACGAAAGTATATTTCGTAAAAATTTAGTTAAAAATTTATATTTTCCATCTGTAGACATAAAACAGTTTAAAAAATATAATAAAAATTACTTTGAAACTTTTGGAGTTAAGCCAGATGAAATTACTATTTTAGCATATGATGCTTTGGGACTAATTTATTATATTTGGAAAAAAAATAATGGCATCAATAATATTGAAGATTTTTTTATTAAAGAAGAAATTAAAGGAAAAATTGGAACTTTTAAGTTTAAAAAGAAGAAGGTTTCTCAAAAACTTAAAATATACAAAACTGAAGATAATAGATTTAAAGAATATTAATTATTTTTTTTAATTTTTTAAAAGCTATAAATCGATGATCTAAAAGCATCTTTTTTTTTTTATTCATTTGACCGAAGGTCAACACCATTCCTTTGGGAATAAAAAAAGGATCATAACCAAAACCATTTCTTCCTAATATTTTTTCCGAAATATTTCCATGTATAATACCAATTGTTGTGATTTTTTTTATAGCACTGAAAGAGAATGTTAAACTACAAATAAATTTAGCTTTCGTATTTTTAATTTTTTTATTTTTGTTTTTATTTCTTACAAGTGTAATAATTTTTTTCATTGATTGCTTAAAGCCTCCGTGTTTTTTTGCCCAACGTGCTGTGTAAATACCGGGTTTGCCATTTAGGCAATCCACACAGAGGCCAGAGTCATCAGAAATAGTGAAAAGTTTTGACTTTTTAAAAAAATATTTAGCTTTTAATTCTGAGTTTGATTTGAAGCTTTTTCCTGTCTCTCTAGGGCTTTTGATATTAAGCATAAAAGGAGTAATTTTTTTTATTTTTTTGTTTAATAAATAACTAATCTCTTTAATTTTTCCCTTATTGTGTGTGCCTATTAATATTTTTTTAATTTTTTTCATTTCTCTCTAGTAATTTGTTTTTAAAACCCTATATAGCAGTTATGGAAAATGAGAACGACAATATAATTAAGGAAAATCAAGTTCCTGGTAATGATGAAAAATCACAAACAATTAATGAATCTGAAGAAATTGTTGAAACTTCTCTTGAGGAAAAGTTAATAGAGGCTCAAGATAAAACATTAAGAGCTCTAGCTGAAACAGAAAACCAAAGAAGAAGATATGAAAGAGAAACAAAAGAAGCTTTTGAATATGGAGGTTCTAATCTTGCAAGAGAAATATTATCAGTGCTTGATAACCTTCAAAGAGGTTACCAGTCAATCAAGAATGATGAAAGTTTAAAAGATAGTAAGGACTTAAATAAATTTTTAGAAAATATCGAGATTATAGAAAGAGACTTAATTACTGTTTTTGAGAAAAATAATATTAAAAAAATAAATTGCCTTAATGAAAAATTTGATCCCAATAACCACCAAGCAATGCTTGAAATAGAAGATGAGAAAGTTAGTCCAGGAACTGTACTCCAAGAAATACAGTCAGGTTATTTTTATAAAGATAGGCTTTTGAGGCCATCATTTGTAGCAGTAGCTAAAAAGAAGGATGTCAAAAATGAAGAAAAATAATAAGATCTAATGCCTTGTAGAGACGTAAAAAGCACCCATATATCTAGAAACAAAGGATTATAAATAATGAGTAGAATAATAGGAATAGATCTTGGAACTACTAATTCGTGTGTTGCTATCATGGAGGGTTCTCAAGCTAAAGTTTTAGAGAATTCTGAAGGAGCCAGAACAACACCTTCTATTGTTGCTTTTTTAGAAAACAATGAAAAATTAGTTGGCCAGTCCGCAAAGAGACAGGCAGTTACTAATGCACAAGATACTATTTTTGCTTCGAAAAGATTAATGGGTAGAAGTTTTGATGACAGCTCAGTAAAAAAAGACATTAACAAAGTGCCCTATAAAATAGTCAGTTCTGATAAAGGTGAAGCATGGCTTGAGGCAAAAGGTGAAAAATACTCTCCATCCCAAATTGCAGCCTTAGTTTTACAAAAAATGAAGGAAACTGCTGAAAAATATTTAGGTCAAGAAGTTACTAAAGCAGTCATAACAGTTCCAGCATATTTCAATGATGCACAAAGACAGGCAACTAAGGACGCGGGAAAAATTGCAGGACTTGAAGTTTTAAGAATTATAAATGAACCAACTGCTGCTTCCTTAGCGTATGGTTTAGATAAAAAAGGTGGACAGAAGATAGCTGTATATGATTTGGGTGGAGGAACTTTTGATGTTTCTATTCTTGAAATTGGAGACGGCGTCTTTGAAGTAAAATCTACAAATGGTGATACTTTTTTAGGTGGAGAAGATTTTGACGATGAAATAGTTAATTACTTAATTAATGAATTTAAAAAAGATAACGGGATTGATCTAAGAACAGACAAGCTTGCTTTACAAAGGTTAAAAGAAGCTGCCGAGAAAGCAAAAATTGAATTATCTTCTGCAACTCAGACAGAGATAAATCTTCCTTTTATTACTGCCGATAAAACTGGACCCAAGCATGTTAATTTAAAATTTACTAGAGCCAAATTAGAAGCTTTAGTTGAAAAGCTAATTGAAAGAACATTGGCACCTTGCAAAACAGCGTTAAAGGACTCTGGATTTTCTGCTGCCGAAATAAACGAAGTAGTGATGGTTGGTGGTATGACAAGAATGCCAAAAGTTCTAGAGACAGTTAAAAATTTTTTTGGAAAAGAACCTAATAAAAGTGTTAATCCTGATGAAGTTGTTGCTATGGGCGCCGCTATACAAGCAGGTGTACTTCAAGGAGACGTTAAAGATGTTCTCTTGTTAGATGTAACTCCTTTGTCATTGGGTATTGAAACGTTAGGTGGAGTTTCAACTAAATTAATAGAAAAAAATACAACAATTCCAACAAAAAAAAGCCAAGTTTTTTCTACCGCTGAAGACAATCAGCCTGCTGTATCGATTAGAGTTTTACAAGGTGAAAGAGAAATGGCTTCCGACAATAAAATGTTAGGAAATTTTGAACTTGTAGGCCTTCCTCCAGCACCAAGGGGAACACCACAAATAGAAGTAACTTTTGATATTGATGCCAATGGAATTGTAAGTGTGTCAGCTAAAGATAAGGGAACAGGAAAAGAACAGAAGATACAAATTCAAGCTTCTGGAGGTTTGACTGAAGAAGAGATTCAAAAAATGGTTAAAGAGGCTGAAGCTAATAAAGAGTCAGATAAAAAGAAACGAGAAACTGTGGATGCTAGAAATCAAGCGGATAGTATCATTTTTTCTACTGAAAAAAGTTTAAAGGAACATGGAGATAAAATATCAGAAGAAGAGAAGAAAGCTATAGAAACTGGAATATCTGATTTAAAAAATGCCCTTAAAGAAACTGATATTGAAGAAGTTAAAAAGAAAACTCAAGACTTGGTTCAAGTTTCTATGAAACTTGGTGAGGCAGTTTACAAAAGTCAGCAAAAAGATACGTCGGAAAAAACTGATGATCAAAAAACGAAAAAAGACGATAAAGAAAACGTTGTTGATGCGGATTTTGAAGACGTAAAAGACGATAAAGAAAAAAGCGCCTAAAATATATTAAATAGGGGAGCAACTTTTTGTGGCTAAAAGAGACTACTACGATATCTTAGGAGCAAATAAATCTTCTTCTAAAGATGAAATAAAAAAAGCTTACCGTACTACAGCATTCAAATATCATCCTGATAAAAATCCTGGTAATAAAGCCGCTGAGGAAAAATTCAAAGAAGCAAGTGAAGCGTACAGCGTTTTGTCAGATGATAAAAAGAAAACTAATTATGATCAATTTGGTCACGCAGCCTTTGAGAGTGGAGGTGGCCAAGGTTTTGGTGGATTTGAGGCTTCATCTTTTTCAGATATTTTTGAAGATTTTTTTGGAGATTTTACAGGAGGATCTTCTCAAGGGTCCAGCGGAAGGACATCTGGTAACAGAGGAAATGATTTAAGATATGATTTAAATATAAGTCTTGAAGATGCCTATAAGGGCCTAGAGAAAAAAATAAAATACACAACGTACAAAAAATGTGGTGATTGTAAAGGAAGTGGTGCGGAACCTGGGTCGAAACCAACAGAATGTGATTACTGTGACGGTAAAGGTAAAATTAGATCTAACCAAGGTTTTTTTACAGTTCAACAAACGTGTCCTCAATGTAATGGCTATGGAGAAACAATTAGTAAAGCATGTTCAAAATGTAAAGGTAATGGTAAAGTTCAAAGCGATGAAAATGTTTCAGTCAAGATACCAAAAGGTGTGGACGACGGAACACGTATAAGACTATCAGGAAAAGGTGAGGCGGGTACAAAGAATGGGGGCAGTGGAGATTTGTATCTATTCATCTCAGTTCAAAATCATAGTCTTTTTAAAAGATCTGAAGAAAATTTATTTTTTGAATTACCTATTACATTTGCGGATGCATCTCTAGGAACCACCATAGAAGTTCCTTGCATCGACGGCAGTAAAACCAAAGTTAAAATTCCAGAAGGTACTCAGTACGGCAAACAACTGAGGTTGAAAGATAAAGGTATGCCTATCTTACGAAAAAATTCTTACGGTGACTTATATATTAGAATTATACCTGAGGTTCCTGTATCATTATCTAAAAGACAGAAAGAGCTTTTACAAGAATTTAAAGAGTTAGAAAACTCTAAGCTGAGTCCTTCGATAAAAAGCTTCTTTGATAAAGCTAAAAAATTCTGGGGAAAAAACTAATGAAAAAAATTAACTTAGCGGTTACAGGTTGTATGGGGAGGATGGGCCAACAACTTATCAAATCTTCTCGAAAAGACAAAAGCTTTAAACTAATAACTCTTACAGAAAATAGAGAAATAAATAAAAAAATTAGCGGTATTAAACCTGACTTAAATAACGCGTCAGCATTTAGAAAAGCAAGTATAATAATAGACTTTACTGTTCCAAAGTGCACCCTAGAAATTCTCAAAATTGCTGCAAAACTGAAAAAAAAGGTTGTTATTGGAACCACTGGATTTACTCAAAAGGAAGAAAGTTTAATTAAAAATTATTCAAAAATAATTCCAATTTTAAAAGCAGGAAATATGAGTCTTGGAATTAACTTGCTTATGTATTTAACAGAAATTGCATCTAAATCTTTAGGAAATAATTTTTTAAGTAAAATATTTGAAATCCATCATAAACATAAGAAAGACTATCCTTCGGGGACTGCTTTAATGCTTGGTAAGGGTGTATCTAATGGTAAAAATAAGAATCTCTATAAATTAATAGGAAAAAAATTTTTAAATAAGAAATCTTTTCCATATGGAAAGAAAATAAACTTTAACTCACTGCGCAAAGGTGAGGTAATTGGAGAACATGAGGTTAAATTTTCTAGTGGTAAAGAAATAATTACGTTAAATCACGAGGCTTTTGATAGAGCCCTTTATTCTGAGGGAGCATTGACAGCTGCAAAATGGCTAATAAATAAAAAACCTGGTCTTTATTCTATGAGAAATGTTTTAAATTTTAAATAAATTTAAACAATGAATGAAAATAAAAAAAGTAAATTAATACTAAAAATCCTAAATAAAATTTATCCTACAACTTCGATTCCACTTAAGCATACTAACAAATTTACTTTATTGGTCTCTGTTCTTTTATCCGCTCAATGCACCGATGTTAATGTAAACAATGTTACTAAAAACATATATCCAAAATATAATAAACCTGAACATTTCTCAAAATTAGGGAGAAAGAAAATTGAAATACTTATTAAAAAAATAGGAATATTCAGGGTTAAAGCTAAAAGTATTTATCTAATGTCAAAACTATTGGTAAAAAATCATGGCGGTAA
>Ga0307986_10003827_pt1 | contig 10352 bp, 22 predicted proteins | sample EllFjometageno82_FD_203170 | JGI IMG/M metagenome (GOLD analysis project Ga0307986, IMG submission 203170) | Marine microbial communities from Ellis Fjord, Antarctic Ocean - #82 | ecosystem: Environmental > Aquatic > Marine > Unclassified | place: Southern Ocean | collected 2014-10-09
TAGGTGCAATGGGTTGGCATTCTCTCCTGCATCAGAAGAGAGTTCCGTTTGATTCTCTAGAAGCGCGAGAATTGAATCGTGAAGTGTTTCAACACATCAAAAATGAAGCAGTAAGGGAAACAGTAAGTATAGGTTCGGAAAAGGGTGAGGCGCCTGATATGAGGGGTACAGGTAGGCGTAATGCACATCTACTGGCGATTGCTCCGAATGCAAACTCTAGTATTATTGTAGGTACTTCTCCATCTATTGAACCATCTAAAGCGAATGCATATACGCATCGTACACGGGCTGGTTCACACTTGGTGCAGAACAAGTACTTAGAACAAGAGTTGAAAAAGGTTGGTAAAAACAAGGATGAAGTTTGGTCAGATATTATTACTCATGGTGGTTCAGTCCAACATCTTGAGTTCCTATCACAAAAGGTTAAAGATGTTTTCAAAACAGCAATTGAGATTGATCAGATGGTGTTAGTGGAACAGGCCGCAGATAGACAAGAATATCTTTGTCAAGGACAATCATTAAACCTATTCTTCCCATCAGGTGCAGATAAGAAAGAACTACATAGAAGTCACTTTGCTGCGTGGAAGTTAGGAACTAAGGGTCTGTACTACCTAAGAACGGAGAGTTCACAAAAGGCAGAAAATGTATCATTGAAAGTTGCTCGTGATGCATTACAAGATTTTGCGAGTCCATCATCTGCTGATGTAGATCAAGATTCGTGTGTGGCCTGTGAGGGCTGATTAATAAAGGATAAAGAAATGAAAGTAGAAATTTATAGTAAGTCGCATTGCCCATTCTGTGAGAAGGCCAAGCAATGGTTTGATTCACATGGGTATGACTATACAGAAGTCAAGATGGACAACGAAGAGGAGCGCCTTGCATTTTATCAACGTGTACCTAACGCTCGTTCAGTACCACAAATCTTCATTGATGATAAACTGATTGGTACTTATGACCAGTTTATTGCCATTGCAGATACATTTGTAAAGAAGAAAGGTGGTGGATTGTTAGAGTTCTCAGAAACTTACAAACCATTCCACTATCCTTGGGCAGTTGAAATCACAACAAGACATGAGAAGGTTCATTGGGTTGAAGATGAACTTGACTTGTCTGAAGATGTTGCTGATTGGAAGTCAGGTAAGATTAACGCAGTTGAGAAGGAATACGTCACAAACATCCTTAGACTATTCACACAGTCAGATGTAGCAGTGGGACAGAACTATTACGACCAATTCATTCCTAAGTTTAAGAACAACGAAGTGAGAAACATGCTTGGTTCGTTTGCAACTAGGGAAGGTATTCATCAACGTGCATATGCATTACTGAATGAAACACTTGGATTGTCAGACGCAGAGTATCATGCATTCTTAGAATATACAGAGATGTCTGAGAAGATTGAATTTATGATGGACAGTGACCCGAATACAGTTCGTGGACTTGGGCTGTGTCTTGCAAAGTCTGTAATGAATGAAGGTGTAGCACTGTTTGCATCATTCGTGATGTTGTTGAACTTTCAGCGTTATGGCAAGATGAAAGGTATGGGTAAGGTTGTTGAGTGGAGTATTCGTGATGAATCAATCCATGTTGAAGGTAATGCAAAGTTATTCAAGGCATATTGTGCAGAACATCCTCGTATTATAGATGATGAATTTAAGGGACATATATATGAGATGGCAAGGAACGCTGTCAAGTTGGAAGACAGGTTCATTGACTTAGCGTACAAACTTGGTGACATTGAAGGCCTAGGTGAGAAGGAAGTTAAACAGTATGTAAGATACATTACTGATCGAAGACTTCTGCAACTAGGACTTAAAGGAAACTACAAAGTAAAAGAGAATCCTCTACCTTGGTTGGAGTGGGTTCTTAACGGCGCAGACCATACTAACTTCTTTGAGAATAGAGTAACCGAATACGAGGTTGCTGGATTAACTGGTAAGTGGGATGATGTCTACGCTGCTTAATGATAATAAGGGGCAGGAATATACATGAGTAGAAAAGAAATCCTATGTGATAGTTGCGAAGCAGTTTTTCGCATAGCACATAATATGGACGAATGGAGTTATGGTATATCCTATTGCCCTTTTTGTTCTGATAAGTTAAACAAGGAAGAACAGGACGAATTGTTTGACGAACCAGAAGATGAAGATTATTAAATGGTCGATTGGACGTATGAAGGCGACTCTGTTAATGAACTGCCAGAGGACTGTGAGGGTTTCGTATACCTAATAACTAATCTTACTAATGGTAAGATGTATGTTGGTAAAAAACTAGCACGTTTTAAGGTTACGAAACCCCCATTGAAAGGAAAGAAAAACAAGAGGCGTTCAACAAAAGAAAGTGATTGGAAAACCTATTGGGGTTCTTCTGATTACTTGAACGCTGATGTGAAGGAGCTCGGTGAGGATAAGTTTACTAGAGTCATACTACATTATTGTCAGAGTAGAGGGATGCTCAGTTATCTAGAAGCAAAGGAACAGTTCGACAGAGAGGTACTTATTAGTGACACATACTATAATGGTATCATCAATGTCAGAGTTGGTAGTTCTAAGATGCTGAGAGAAGAGTATGCATCTAAGCAATAGTAAGTATGTGTAAATAACATACCTTTTTTGTTAAGACTTTAGTAGTATTGGTATAAATATACGCGAAGACCCCCCAAAGGAGAATCAAAAAATGACCTATCATAAGGACATCGTGAGACTGTGTGTGTCTCATTATAATTAATTAGGGGATGATATGCATCCCTTTTTATCGTTTAAGAGAAAGAAGAATGAGTTATTGGAATGTATTGGATTTGTTTAAGGCAACACCAAAAAACACGGATATTATAAGGTTCATCAGAACTGAATATTCTAATGAAGTACAGCACCTACATGATAACGATGTAGTTGCGTATTATGAACTAATGTTGAATAATAGGAGAATCAAAAAATGTCACTCGGTTTAATTTTAAACCACACTTACGAACATGGTTGTGCAGTTTGTAAACTTGTTAAGGGCACACTTTCAAAGATAATGTCATTATGTATCGGAATAACAGAATCTAGTGGAAGGGCGAAGGCGGCCGCAGAACTAACACGCATGGGTTACTATGAAGAAGCGAAGAATTTAATGATGGAGGATTCAAAATGAGTACGCAAACACTCACACGTTTTTACTGCTCCTTCTGTGATATAGTTGCAAACTTTTTCAAAGGGTTTATCGAAGAAAGTCGATTTGATCCTAATTGGGATAGTCAAGCATTTAAGCAATTGTCTGATCTAAGTGATCGTGAATTACGCGACATTGGTATTTGTCGTAGTGATATTAAGAACATTGCCAAAGGTGGCAGAATGTATAGAGGGGGAGACTTATAATGGATGCATTTTTGTTGGAAGGATTAAATCGGTGGAGAAAATCGCAACAAGCAAATTGTCGCTCGTATGCAGGATTTTTAACACTTGAAGGTTTGTAAAAGTCTGTAAAGAATTAAAATAAATTCTAAGTCTTTGTTTTTACAAGGACTTTTTTTTGTCTTTTTTTTATAAATTACTTGACTTTGTTGTGATAACAAGGTATAATGGTTACATAGAATAAAGAAAGAGATAGAAATATGATTACTAAAGAACACAAATATGTCGCCACAACTAACGACTACAAAGTTGGTGAGAGAGTTGGAGTGAAGTGTGTTGGTACTGATGTTTGGGCTTGGGGCGAGGTTGTTGGAGTCACTGCCAAACGGATTCGTGTTTATAATGAAGTGCGTGGATTGGTTGGTTTGTACGCTCCACAGAATGTTGAGAAGTGTTGGTGATAATTAGTTATATGTATATAACAAAGTGTTCTAACTAAACAGTTGACTTGTTATGAAAACAATGGTATAATTAGTTATAGAATTAAGAAAGAGAAAAGAATTATGAATAAAATTATTGTTAAACAACTAGTCGATTTTAAGAATTATCTAAAAGGTTATTATGGCGAAAATGGACTTTATGCAAAAACAGAGTTTGCTACTGAAACCCAAATTCAGTCTGCAATTTTTGACTACTACACCAGCATACACGAAGAAGGTGCTGGGTTAGGGACTTGGGGTGATGGAGACTCGTTAGATCGTGAACGTGTTGCTGCCATTCTGATTGACAAATATGGCGTTGAACTTTATTAATTAGGAGAATATATTATGGGTTTATTAGTTAGTGTTTACAGAGATTTAAATGGAATAGACTGTACCAATGGTGGAGTTTCTTCTACAGATATTAAAGGGTTGTGCTTGACAAATGTGTCAGGCCCTTTCAATCCTTCTGAGGTTTACCCTGCTGCGGTAATGGTAGTTCGTCATTTTGGATTCGGTTCTGTACTGTCGATTGTTCCAGAAGAAAACTTCAAGGGACAACATATGTTTGGTGGAAACTACGCCTCAAGTTCAGACAGTCGCTTCGGTGAAGCAGGACGTAACATGTTAGAACAACCAGAAGCGTTTATCGGTGCTATCCCTATTCACGACAGGTACGAAGGTTAGTTATATGTATATAACAAAGTGTTCTAACAAATCACTTGACTTTTGTTATTAAAACATGTATAATGGTTACATAAGATAAAGAAACCAACAAAGAGAGTATATATTATGGAACAGCAACTTATTGATTACATCACTCAACGCAATGCAGATACCCAAGAGTGGGTTGACGCCAAGGAAGGTCGGGCCGCTGGATTCATTCCAACTGACCCTGCTTTCTTTGAAAGTAATGGGTGGACAACACTCAAGTCTTACCAACGTGGTATGTTGGAAGCAACCGCATATGACATGTGTGGTGAGGCGTACTCAAAGTCGTTTGCTCGTTCTATGAACTTCAAGATGATGACGAACGCTCAACTTGATGCTGAAATTGAAAGTTATAGTGCCAGCATTGAGGCGGATATGAAACAAGAGGCTGAGTATGAACAGGAGTGTGTTGTTACCTTTCAGTCTATTATAGACAAAACCATTGCAAATGGTGCTCGTGATGAAGAGACTGCTTTGCGCTGGTTGATAGATGGTACGAAGTTCTACAGTGGACAGTGTGTGGAATCCTTTGTTTGGGAACATGGTATTCTGTTTACTCAGTATGGCAAGGAGCTAGTCTCCAAAATCAAAAACATTGTAACTTACGAGGTTGATTAAAATGGTAAATGAACTACATGACTTAAAGATGTTAGAGGAAATCTTGGATAAGGTTCAAGGTGCTTTTCTAAAAACACCAACCCCTAAAGATCAACGATATGCAATAAGTCAATTGCAGTCAATGGTTGCAGAGAAACGCAAAATAATTGCTGACTTCGAAAAGGAATTTGAATGTGGTTGAGAAAACCCCATTTCTGTGTTCGATAAATAGTCTTGCAATTATGTTATCTTAGAGAGGTAGTAACTATGACACCAATTGAATTATCACTTTTATGTACATCTTGTCTTGCAGTATCGTATTACATCGGAGTTCACATCGGTAAGAAAGAATCATTGACAGATGCAGTAGAGTTTACATTGGATACTTTGGAGAAGGGTAACTATATTAAATTCAGATATAACAAAGAAACTAAGGAAAAAGAACTAATACCACTTGACAAATGAGAGTAAACATGGTATTATATGATGTAATGAAAAAAGAGTTAAATATATTATGTACAAAACAATAGAAGAGGCAGAGATTGCCGCTAAAGAAATGTGCGAAGCACTAGAAACGAATGTTAAAATTACAGTCGCCCCAGATGATAAAGGTTATGAACTTTTCGGAACAGGTGATATTGTAATAGAAGTTAAAGGATAAATCTGCCCTTAGTTCAGTTGGATAGAACAACAGCCTTCTAAGCTGTAGGTCGTAGGTTCGAATCCTACAGGGCAGGCCAATTTCGGAGTATAGCACAGTTTGGTAGTGCGCTGCGTTTGGGACGCAGAGGTCGTAGGTTCGAATCCTTCTACTCCGACCAATTTTGAGGAATATATGAGATTTAATAAGTACAACAAAAGTAAAGAAAATAAACCGCCCACTGGTGGTTTGACTGTAGAAGTTCGTGATGGAAACATCGAAGGTGCAATACGCATTATGAAGAAGAAATTGCAAAATGATAACTTCTTCGATGAACTCAGGAGTAGGACTTACTTCGAATCCAAAGGAACTAAACGTAGGGAAGCGAAGAAGGCAGCAACGAGAAGGTCTAAACGAAACATCGAAAAGACTAAAGAAAAACGTGATTATTAATAAGGTGATTTATGGCGCGTCAGCCGAAGACAATGCAAAAGGATGTAGTTAAACCTCGCAAGAAGAGGAAACCAATGACTGCCGAACAGAAACAGGCAGCAGGGGAACGTCTTGCAAAGGCGAGAGAGAAACGTCTTTTAGAAAACCCACCCCAGTATAAAAGTATTCACCCAAGTGTTGTTGAACGTGGTGAAGACGACCCATTGAATATGAAGAATATTCAGATTTGGATTAAATCCCAGAAGAATTTATTGTCTTCTGCTAAACGCAGTCTTAGAGATAAGATCAAGGGTGCAGAAGGAAAGGTTGCAAACCATGAAGCATACATTAGAAACCTTCAAAGGTTTTTGAAATATGGTATCTATGTGGATTGCATGTATGGAGAGTTTCAAGAGAGTAGGGTTAAGTATGCATCTATTGCCATGGCATACGATTCAAATGGAACCCCAAAACGTACTATGGGTGTGTACTATGCAGACCTTGGTTATGAATGGACAGGTAAATTTAAAGAGGGCGATGAAGGGTTAAATGAATGATTATGAAATGATTGTAATCTTTTTGGTATCAGTACCACTAACATATTTATGGTTAATTGCTAAGGGGCCTCACGATGGCGAAGGATAATGTATTACAGTTTCCAATAGACAGTAAAGTAAAAGTTGACAATACTGGTGGACTTGCACATGAACATATGATTTTTACCGAGAACTTGGTAGAAGCTCTTGTCGTGAATATGATTCATAACTTGGGCGAGAATGGTATTGATATAGATAGTCCAGACTTTTTGAGAGATACCGCATTCTTAGTTGAACTGCTCAAGGGTATGATATACAGAGAAGGTGGATTACCCCATCCATTACACAATTTCACAAAGTTGTTCGTGGGAGTGGTAGAGGAAGAGGACGGCAATTCCTATTTAGATATTGACCTTGACATGATTCAAGAAATCTCTGATGAAATGGGCGAATTCGAAGACGAATAAATCTATTGACAAAAGACTTGTTATGTGTTATTATAGTGGTAACAAAATAAAGTGAGAAAATTATGATTCTAGTGGATATGAACCAAGTTACTATCAGTAACTTGATGGTACAAATAAGTCAATCTAAAACCAAATCAGTTGATGAGAACTTAGTTCGCCATATGGTTTTGAATTCTTTGCGTGGGTATCGCACAAAGTTTGGAGATGCGTTTGGTGAACTTGTACTTACCTATGATAGCAAAAAGTATTGGAGAAGGGATTACTTTCCCAACTACAAGGCAAATCGCAAGAAGGACAGGCAGAAGTCTGACTTTGATTGGAACTCTATATTCCAAGCCCTAAATGCAATTCGTGATGAAATCCGTGAGACTTTCCCGTACAAGGTTGTTGAGGTTGAAGGTGCAGAGGCAGACGATTGTATTGCCGCAATAGTACAACACATTGCCGTGACTCCGAATGAGTTTGAACACATACTAATTCTGTCTGGTGACAAAGACTTCATCCAGTTACAGAAACACAACTTCGTTAAACAATATAGTCCAGTACTGAAGAAATTTATCAATGGTATTGATCCGTCTATATATATACGAGAACATGTATTAAAGGGTGATAGGAGTGATGGTGTACCAAACTTCTTATCCCCAGATAATACATTCGTAGATGAATTGCGTCAGAAACCTATGTCAAAGAAGAAGATTGCTGATTGGATTGAGTCCAAGCCAGAGGATGTCTTTACTGAAGAGATGATGCGTAATTATCAACGAAACAAAACACTAATAGATTTAGAGTGTATTCCAAAGGAACTGGTAGGTAGGATTCTAGAAGCATATAGAGAACCGCCCCAAGGTGACAGGAGTAAACTGCTAAATTACTTTATACAGAAAAGATTGAAAAATCTTATGGCAGACATTGGAGACTTTTAAGATGAAAACATACACACCCCTACTTTCTGAAGTTTTAAAGAAGGTACATAACGCTAAAACTAAAACCGAGAAGATTGCAATTCTCAAAGAATATGACTGTGACCAGTTGCGAATGATTATTAAATCTTCATTCGACCCTTCTATAGAGTGGGTTATCCCAGAAGGTAATGTTCCATACAAAAAGAATGAATCTGCTGAAGGTACTGAACATACAGTGCTTCGTAGAGAGTCAAGGAAACTTTACCACTTTATCAAGGGTGCTAGTAACAATCTTCCCCTATTCAAAAAGGAGAACATGTTTATCCAGATGTTAGAAGGATTACATCACTCAGAAGCAGAGTTGATATGCGCTGCAAAAGACAAATCCTTACACAAGGTATTCAAAGGACTTTCAGACAATGTTGTGAAAGAGGCCTTTGGGTGGAATGAAAATTATCAAAGGAGTCAATAACAATGTTGACATCAAGTCAGTTCAAAGAACTATTCCCTAATTGCAAAGACCCAGATGGATGGGTTGATGCAATGAACGAAGTGTTCCCTAAGTATGAAATCAATACACCAGAACGTATTGCATCATTCATTGCTCAGTGTGGACATGAAAGTGGTGGTTGGAGAGTATTCTCTGAGAACCTAAACTACAGTGCAAAAGCACTTGATGCAATCTTTGGTAAGTACTTTAAACGTGCTGCAAGGGACTCAGAACCCTACCATAGACAACCAGAGAAGATTGCTAACGTAGTCTATGCGAATCGTATGGACAATGGTGATACAGACAGTGGTGATGGTTGGAAGTATCGCGGCAGAGGCCCAATTCAATTAACAGGAAAAAAGAACTATAGTTCGTTTGCTGAAGATATGGATGTTGATGTTGTGGATAATCCAGACATGGTTTCAGAAGACAAAGAGGTTGCACTCATGTCTGCCATTTGGTACTGGAACAAGAACGGATTGAATCGCTATGCAGATAGTGGTGATATTAAAACCATGACTAAACGTATCAATGGTGGTTATATTGGTTTAGAAGATCGTATCCATCACTGGAAAGAAGCGTTACATATGTTAGGTAGTGAGGCTGGAGAACATGATTCCTTTGCCTCTCCAAGTGATGACCCTGCACCTTCCCCAGAAGATATTGGTGTGTTGCGAAAGGGTATGAAGTCGGTTGGAGTTGCAATGATGCAAGAAGCACTAGGTATCGCATCAGATGGTAACTTTGGGCCAGGCACAGAACAAGCATTAAAACTTTGGCAAAGGTATAACGGACTTGTTGCAGACGGAATTGCAGGCCCTGCCACACTAGGTGAACTTCTAGGTTAAGGTGTACGTTAGTCCAATGAAAGGGCGTGAATTTATAAATAGATTCATGTCCGATTCTTCCGTAACACCAGTACAACCCATTCATATTTTAAGTGACTACACTAGAACATATGATTTGGGGCGACAAGATGTAACATCACACATCACTCATAGTACAACTGGTAATGGGCCTGTTAGAGTGTCAGAAGTGAATTACATTACTTACACCGAGAAGGGCGAGTTGACTCATGCACCCAAAATGCTTGGTACTGGAATCGACTTAATTGCTTAAATAAATAAAATAAATTCTAAGTTCTTGTTCTGCAAGGACTTTTTTTTCATCTTTTTTTACTAAAACACTTGACTTTGTTGTGATAACAAGGTATAATAAGGTATAGAAATGAGAAAGGGGAAGTTATGCAGTATTTACAAGAAGTCACCAAGTGGGATACCGATATGTTAGGGCACAATGTTCCTAATCATACTTACATACTGGACAAGCGTCAGTGGTGTGTCGGTTACATCAAAGCAGGAACTACTGAAGAAATCATCTTTAGTAAACCCCTAAAGCAGTTCTCCAAATCATATCGCCGATTCAAAGAAATTAACGTATGACATACTTAGTCGTAGACAACTGCATTAAGTGTAAACATATGGATTGTGTGACTGTATGCCCAGTAGATTGTTTCTATGAGGGTGAAAACATGTTAGTAATCAATCCAGATGAATGCATTGATTGTGGTATTTGTGAGGATGAATGTCCAGCAAATGCCATTGTCACTGACACCTCACTTGAGTCCAATCCAGATGAATTAGAAAAGTGGATGGACATCAACACCAAATACTCTGAACTATGGCCTGTGATAACTACTATCAATAAAAACAGACCTAGTATAGAGGAACGTGAAGAATGGGATGGTGTCCCTAATAAGTACGAAA
>Ga0307986_10003832_pt1 | contig 10350 bp, 8 predicted proteins | sample EllFjometageno82_FD_203170 | JGI IMG/M metagenome (GOLD analysis project Ga0307986, IMG submission 203170) | Marine microbial communities from Ellis Fjord, Antarctic Ocean - #82 | ecosystem: Environmental > Aquatic > Marine > Unclassified | place: Southern Ocean | collected 2014-10-09
GTCCCAACAAAGGGCGACGACAGTTAACTCCAGGGACTGGCCAGGCCCAGTTTGCCTGGGTTGAGGATGCCATTGGGGTCGAGGGCGTCTTTCATGTCGGCGAGGACCTGAAACGCGGGGCCCATGGCGTCGGCCATGAAGCGGCCTCGATTGAGTCCGATGCCGTGATGATGCGATAGCGCGGCGCCGGCATTGAGCGAGGCAAGAGTGCCGGCGTCCCAAGCAGCGTTGTAGTACTCGTCGCGGTTGGCGATTTTGTCCTTGTGGCCGGCGAAGGTGAAATACAGGCAGGCGCCTTCGCTGTAGGCATGAGACTGGTGCGCTCCAACGGCCATTGTGCCGGTCACTGCGCTAATGGCAGCGATAGTTTCGGTGTAAATTCGGTCGAGATCGGCCCACGGCGCAGCCACTTCCATGGTGTCGACGACAAAGCCCGCGTTGATGAGCGATTCGAGGGCATCGACATTGTTGCGGTGCCCCAACCAATCTTCGACAAGTTCGGGGTCGAGTCGCTCGGCGTTGGCGCATTCTTGATCGACAATTGTCTCGGTGGCGGCAATGAGCGCTGGATCGGCTTCGTCGAGCACGAGCAGTACGTGGCGGTCACCGGTGGAGAAGTTTCGGTCGCTCTCCAAAGCGTCGTACAGGCGCAACACGGCGGGGGTACCGCCGCGGTGCAAGATGCGGCGGCAGGCTTCGAGGCCTTCCTCGAAGGAATCGAAACCGAATGCTCGACGCATTTCGGCTGTTGGGACCGTGAAAATCTTGAGACGGGCTCCCGTAATAACGCCCAGGGTTCCTTCGCTGCCGACGAACAGTTGATTGAGGTCGGGTCCGACAGCTGACCGGGGAGCGCCGCCGGTGGTGATCTCGGTTCCATCGGCGAGAACGACATCGAGGCCGACGACGAGGTCTTCGATCTTGCCGTAACGGGTGGAGTACTGGCCCGCTCCGCGGCAGGCGAGCCAACCACCGATAGTGGATAGGGCAATGGACTGGGGCCAATGGCCGCCGGTTACCCCATGGTCAGTGCGTAGTTCGTTTTCGTAGTCGTCACCGAAGTGGCCCGCGCCAACATCGACGATCATTGACTTCTTGTCGACGTTCTTGATTCCGGTGAGGCCAGTGAGATCAAGCGAAACGCCGCCATGCAGCGGGATGGAACCGCCTTGCACCCCAGAGCGTCCCGCCGCGGGAGTTACCGGCACTTTGGACTCGTTGCAAATGCGGAGCACTTCGGCAACGCCGTCGGCAGTGTGAGGACGGGCGATAACCGCAGGGAGGGCGGGAACCTCGCCATCGGTGGCCCAGGTCATGGCCAATGGCCACCAGTCACGGCTGATTTCGGCGCGAGCGCTAGCGTCCACGATGGTCTCGCACGCGTTGGCGAGACGGGCGAGGACCGTGTCTGACACCGGCACTTGATGCTTGGTGAAGTGCGGTTTAGCGTCAGCGGCCCCACCCGCGATTGGGATGGGTGCAGTAGGAGAATTGAGCACAGGGTTTCCTTCGGGGAGCAATGTCAGGTGGATAGAACCGCACCGGGAAGAGCGGCTCCGGTGGCTTCGGAGTGGAGGCTTTGGATGAAGTCGTCGACCTGCGATGCTTGGGTTGCATCGTCCCAGCCCAGATCGTCGGCGACGAGTTTTGCTACGACTGGCGCAATGCGGGCCGTTGCTTTCCAATTGCGAAGTCGGGCCCGTAGACGCCGGCTGAGAATGTCGTCGAGGGTGCGAACCATTTCGTGGCGCGCTACGTACTGGACCTCGACACGCAGGTACGGAAGTTCGGGATCAAGACGCTCGGCGAGAGCGGGGTCGTTGTCGATCATGGCGGCAATGACGCCGCACTCTGATCCGAATCGGCCGAGAAGGTGAACGGCGTCGGCCTCGTCGAGCAACGGGTGCTCCCTAAGTAGTTGTAGCGCATCGACGAGTTGGGTCGAGCCTCGCAGCTTGAGTTTGCGGGTGCGGCACCGACGGGAGAACGGAAGGTTGTCGTCGCCAAGGTGATCGACAGCCTGGTCGATGGTGTCGGCGGCCATATCGCGGTAGGTGGTGAGTTTGCCGCCGGTGACCGTAATGAGCCCGTTGGCACTGACGTCGACACGGTGGCGTCGGCTGAGATCGGCGGTCTTGGCCACTTTGGTGTCGGTTGAGGCGGTGGAGACCAACGGACGCAGGCCAGCCCACGTACCGGTGATGTCGTCGATGGTGATATTGAGTTGGGACATGGCATTAACACCGTCGAGCAAGTACTTGATGTCCTCACTTGTGATGGTTGGGTTGTCAATTGGTCCGTCGTAGTCGGTGTCGGTAGTGCCGATGTAGATCTGTTCGCCCCACGGCACGAGGAACACCGAGCGTTTGTCACCTTTGACGGGTAGTACGGTTGCGACATCGAGTTGGACAAGGGAGCGAGGAATCACGATGTGGGTTCCCTTGGCTGGCCGGATAGATGGTGCAGCGGCAGGATCGTCTAGATTTCGGACCTGGTCAGCCCATACCCCGGTGGCGTTGACGATGCAGCGGGTGGTGACGTCGAAGGTTTCGCCATCGGCCTCAACGGTCACGGTGCGGTGGCCATATTGCGGGTCGTTGAGGGCGGTAACGCGCACACCATTAACCACGGTTGCTCCATGGTCTAGAGCCGCGGTGCGGGCCAGTGTCAGTGTTAAGCGCGCATCGTCGGCCGCGGCGTCGTAGTACAGGTAGCCGCCGGCCACGTTCTTGCGATGAAGTCCGGGAAAGCTGTCGAGAACCTCGTCGGGGCTGAGTTTCTTGTGCAATTTGCCGATGCGGGCACCACCGGTCATGTCGTAGATCCACAAGGCAGATCCGAGGCCAGTGGCCGCCTTCCTGGGAAATAGGCCATCTTTGCTCAAGATCGGAATCAGAAACGGCAGTTCGCGAACCAAGTGCGCGGCGTTGCTAAAGAGTCGCTGGCGTTCCGCGAGTGCTTCATAAACAAGCTTGATATCGCCGTGTTGGATGTAGCGGATTCCGCCGTGGATCATTTTGGAAGATTTGGATGAGGTGCCCGACGCAAAGTCGTCTTTTTCGATTAGGGCAGTGCGCAAGCCTCGAGAAGCGGCGTCGAGTGCAGCACCTGCTCCCGTTATGCCACCGCCGATGATGACAACGTCGAATGTGTGGTTGCGTAGCGCATGTAGCGACGACGCGCGGGAGAACGTTCCAAGACTCATCACCGCCAATGGTACCCGCCATAATCGGTACTGATTGGTAGAGCAGAAGGGGCGCTTTTCACTTCGAACGTGCAAATGCGGGTACGGTTTCGGGCATGACTGTTCCTACTTTGGAAGAACTTGGTGGGTGGGTTTCGGTTCTGCGTCCGCTCACCAATGGCCACGATATTTCGGCTGATATGGCCGAGGCGGCGCTGACCGAAGTGCTCGCGGGCAAAGCCACCGACGCCCAGATAGCAGCGTTGATTGTGTCTCTTCGTCAGAAGGGCGAGACGGTCGAAGAACTTACGGGTTTGGTGCACGCGATGTTGGGTGCGGCGGTGCCATTGACGATTCCTGATGGGGCCATCGACATCGTTGGTGCCGGTGGATCCAAGGCACGCCAGCAGGCAGCGCTCAATGTGTCGACGATGTCATCGTTTGTAGCGGCTGCTGCTGGGGCGGTTGTTTGCAAGCACGGCAATCGTAAAGCTTCGTCTACGTCGGGCAGCTTCGATCTTCTCGATGAGCTTGGGGTAAATACGCAGCTCAAGGCCGAGGGTGTGCAGGCTTGTGTAGCTGAGGTTGGTTTGGCCTTTGCGTTCGCCGGCACGTTTCACCCCGCCATGCGGTTTGTGGGGCCGGTCCGCACGCAAATTCAGGTACCCACAGTGTTCAATGTCATTGGTCCGCTTTCTAACCCCGCCCACGTCAAGCATTCCGTTGTTGGCGTTTCCGATGCGTCTGTAGGGGAGCGGATGATCGAAGTTCTCAAGGCCACTGGCCACCAGCGCGCCTTGGTAGTCACCGGTGATGGCGCTATCGATGAGCTTGCCACCACCGGCCCATCGGTTGTCTTCGAGCTTCGTGACGGTGAGGTATATCGTGGGTCGCTCGATCCGGCCGAACTGGGTATTGCTGCGGCACCTGCCGAGGGTCTTCGCGGTGGCGACTGTGTGGTAAATGCGGCGATTGCTCGCGAAGTATTCGCCGGTGTTAAGAGCCCCGAACGCGACATGATTACGTTGAATGCGGCCGCAGGCTTATTGGTCGGCGGGGTAGCGACGTCGTGGCTGCACGGCATCGAACTTGCTAGTGACGCACTCGACTCGGGCGCCGCTGGTGAGCGCCTTGAACAGCTCGTCGCTGTGTCAAGCCGTTTCTAGTTCGACATGATCGAAATGGTCGAAGAACTGCGCACACTCGGCGCAGCCAACGGGCTCACTTCCGTCGGTATTGCTTCGGCCGAACCATTCACCGAGGCGCGGGTAGAAATTGAGCGCCGCAAGACCCTGGGACTGCACGGCGGGATGCAGTTCACGTTCCGCAATCCGGCCCGGTCCACCGAGCCTGATCGCATCGTCAGTGGGGCTCAGTCGATTGTTGTTGGTGCCCGTCGTTATGGCGATGTAATACCCGACGCCCCCACCGATCAGCCCTATGGACGTGCGGCCCGTTACGCCCATGTCGACCACTACGACGACCTTCGAGCCGGGTTAAATGTCCTCGCCGAACGCCTTCGAGATGATGGCTACGAAGCCACCGTGGTAATCGACAGTAACGCGCTTGTTGATCGTCCAGCCGCCGTGCGAGCGGGCCTCGGCTGGCTGGGCAAGAACAGTTTGTTGCTGTTGCCCAAAGAGGGCAGCTGGTTTGTTATCGGCAACGTGGTGACAAACGCGCCACTACCCGCAGATGGCGAATCAGGCGGGACATGTGGAACTTGTAATCGATGTCTGGATGGGTGCCCTACCGGGGCACTCATCGAACCGGGTGTTCTTGACGCCCGTCGCTGTTTGGCATGGTTGGTGCAAGACACGGCCGACCTGCCCCGCGAATATCGAATTGCCATGGGCGATCGTGTTTATGGCTGCGATATTTGCCAGGAAGTGTGCCCGCCCAACCGACGTGACCATGACGAAGCCCCGGCCGGCGACGCTGTCGGTCCGGGACCGTGGGTGGGTCTTCTCGATCTCCTCGAGGCGGACGACGAGGCAGTGATGGCGATGGCCGGGCAGTGGTATGTTCCGCGACGTGAGGCCCGCTATGTGCGCCGCAACGCGTTAGTTGCCCTTGGTAACGCCATAGCTGCTCAAGGATCTGGCAGCTCCAGAGCCGATTCGGTATTGCTTCGGTACATCCGAGGGGCCGACGACATGTTAGCTAGTCACGCGGCTTGGGCGGCCCGGCGAATGTCGCGAGACGACTTGTGTAGTGTCGATATAGCTGGACCACTTCTTGCGGCCGAGATGGCTGCGCCACTTCCAACATGACCCACCTGCTCGCCACCAACGATTACCCACCCAAGACGGGTGGGATTCAGAACTATCTGTGGGAGTTGTGGCGCCGCCTTCCTGCCGACGAGTTCACGGTGCTCACTCGTCCGCATCAGGGCGACGCGGTCTGGGACGCAGCACAGGATTATGCGATCGTGCGCACGTCGCAGCGATTCTTGCTACCTACGCGTCCCATGCGCAAGATAGTCGACCAACTTGCCGACGAAATTGGTGCCGGACTAGTCGTGTACGATCCCGCCTCTCCGCTGGGCGCAATCGGTCCGCGTAGTCGGCATCGGTATGCGGTCGTGCTCCACGGGGCCGAAGTAACCATCCCGGGTCATATACCCGGTTTGTCGCACTTGCTTGAGCGTACGCTGCGCAACGCGTCGTTGATTATCTCCGCCAGCAAATACGCCGAGGCCGAAGCCGAGCGTTGTGCTGGAGTCCTGCCGCCGACTGTTTATGTGCCACCCGGTGTCGACGTCGATCGGTTTGTACCGATGGACGACGCGGCCGTACCGGCTGCCCGACGGCGTCTCGGCCTTGATGAAGATGCCATTGTGATTGTGGGGATCAGTCGCCTGGTCCCTCGTAAGGGTTTCCATTTGTTGATCGCCGCGGCGGAGAAGTTGCAGACTGTTGCCGGTCAGCGCATCGAAGTGGTCATTGTTGGTACCGGCCGCGAACAAAACCGACTCCAAAAACTTGCTGATCAATCGTCCGCCAATGTGCGTTTGACTGGACGAGTAGATGATCAAGACCTTGTCGATTACTACGCCTGTGCCGATATTTCCGCCATGTTGTGTCACAACCGCCTGGGGGGACTCGAACAAGAAGGTTTCGGCATTGTTTTCCTCGAATCGGCTGCTGCTGGAACCCCGCAGGTAGCGGGCAACAGTGGAGGGGCGGCCGAAGCGGTAGTTCATGGCGAAACTGGGTTCGTGGTTGACGACCCAACCAGCGTGGATCAGGTTGCCGCGGCGCTTCAGATGCTGATCGACGACCCCAAGTTGCGCAAGAAGATGGCCGTGGCCGGTCGAAAACGAGTGGTGCACGATTTTTCTTACGATCTCCTGGCGAAACGGTTGCTCACCGCAATCCACTCAGTAGACGGCACCACCGGTCCGTAGGATGTGGATGTGGATGTGAATGTTGCTGACCCGTCTGATCGACAAGATGAGGACTGTGCGGTTGCCGCGCGGGCCTCAGGTCGACTGCACGGGTTTGGGGCACTGCCTGCTTCGGCCGTGTCTTGGGTGCGATTTTCTTGGCTTGCTACCGCACTATTTGGTATTACCGCAGTTGGCGCGGTGTGGGGTCCCGATGTACTGGAGATTCTTGCTCTCGTCGTTGCGCTTGGATTGTTTGGTGTGGGCGCGATTTTGTTTATATGGGCGTTCTTCTTATCGGCGGACCGCAGTCGCCTAGAAGAAGTGGCCGTCGTCGAGGTCTATTTTCTGGCCGGCAAGGTTGCTCCCGGGGTCGTAAAACTCCACTTCTTCGGGGCTTTGATGGCGCAAATTGCCATTGGTGTTACAACTGCCAGTATTCGCCCGTTCACTTCGCTGGCATTCGGTATCCTGGTCCCTGTGTTCGGTCTAGGAGTTACTGGTCGGTGGAGTTCCGAGCATGCCGACTACCGAACACGTACGGTTCTCCGTACGAAGCGCAAAGCAACCGGAAAGGGTTCCGCCAGTGCCTGAGCAGACTACCCAACGCATCACTATCGACGCATCGCCTCAACGGGTGTGTGACGTCATTGTCGATGTTGCCCGATATCCCGAATGGGCGGGCGACGTCAAGCAAGTCGACATTCAACAAGCCGAGGATTCTGGCCGTCCCGGTTTAGTCGCCTTCCGCGCCGCGGCTATGGGCCGCAGCGTGAGTTATGTGCTGCGGTACTACTACGGCACCAGTCCGCTTCGTGTTGCCTGGCGACTCGTCGAGGGCGACGTCGTGAGTCGAATGGACGGCGAATACCTTCTCGAACCAACCTATGGCAATGTCAACTCCACCGAGGTCACCTACCACCTCAGCGTCGACATGCGCATGCCCATTCCGGGCTTTATGCGTCGTCGCGGCGAAGCGCGCATCGTGCGGGCTGCATTGCAGGGTCTCAAGTCCCGGGCCGAATCGCCCGTTGCTGGCTGAACATGGAAACCATGCCAACTAATTCGTCGCAAAAATGGATCGTCATGGGCTCTATATTGCTCTAGCCTTGGGCCATGGAATTTCGTCGTATCACTTCGCTGCCGCCGTATGTGTTCACTATTATCGATGCGCTGAAGGTCGAGGCCCGTCGAGCGGGCGAAGACGTTATTGACCTGGGATTCGGAAACCCCGATTTGCCGTCCCCCGACATAGCGGTCGACAAGCTGGCCGAGGCCGTGCACAACCCGCGAAATCACCGGTATTCGTCCAGTCGAGGTATACCCAAGCTTCGTCAGGCCTTTGCCGACCTGTACAAGCGCCGCTTCGATGTCGAGCTCGACCCCGACACGGAGATCATCAACACGATGGGGGCCAAGGAAGGCCTTTCTCACCTGATGTGGGTTTTGGCTCAGCCGGGCGACGCCGTGTTGGTGCCGTCACCTTCGTATCCCATCCATTTGTATGCGCCGTTGTTCGCGGGCGCTGAGGTGCGCGAGATTCCCTTGGGAACCGATGTCGATTTCTTCGAAAACATGCGCGAGCGTTGGGAATACTCGTGGCCCAAGCCTCGAGTCATCTTGTTGTCGTTTCCCCATAACCCCACCACCACGTGTGTCGACCTCGACTTCATGACCAAGATGGTTGCATTTGCGAAGGAAAAGGATGTTGTGTTGGTACACGACAACGCCTATGCCGATCTTGGGTTCGATGGGTACCGACCACCATCTATCTTGCAGGTTCCCGGAGCCAAGGACGTAGCGGTCGAGTTGTACTCGATGACGAAAAGCTTTTCGATGGCTGGGTGGCGGATGGCGTTTATGGCCGGTAATCCCGAGATCATTGCTGCGTTGGCCAAACTTAAGTCTTACCTCGACTACGGCTCATTCCAGCCCATCCAAATCGCCGCCACGGTTACGATGAACGAAGCACCAGAGCATCCTGCGCTAGTAAACGAGATCTACCAGACTCGTCGCGACGCACTCTGCGAAGGTCTCAACCGCATTGGCTGGGAAATGGAGCCACCTAGGGGCACCATGTTTGCTTGGGTTCCAATTCCCGATGCTTACAGCCATATGGGGTCGATTGAATTTGCTTCCTTCTTGGTGAAAAAAGCGAACGTCGCGGTGTCACCGGGCGTTGGCTTTGGCGCTGGCGGCGAAGGGTTTGTGCGCTTTGCGCTGGTCGAAAACGAACAGCGCATCAATCAGGCTGTCCGTAATTTGCGCGACGTTCTCTAGGCCGGTACGGCTGCCTACTATTCGCTGGCCCAATTGAGCGAGCGTTCTACGCCGCGGTGCCATTGTGTATGAGTTGCGTCGAGCGTCTGTCGGTCGCCCTGTGGTTTAACCACGACGTCGATCTTCCAGTTTGCCTCGATGTCGTCGAATGAGTTCCAGAAACCCACGGCGAGGCCAGCAAGGTAGGCCGCGCCTAACGCCGTCGTTTCTTGGACGACGGGGCGAGCGACCTGAACGCCGAGTTGGTCGGCTTGTTGCTGCAGCAAGGTGTTCATCGTGCTGGCACCACCGTCGACGCGCAAACGTCGCAACGGCGTGCCAGTGGCTTCGGTCATCGCATCGACCACATCTCGAGTTTGATGGACCATCGCATCAATTACGGCCCGCGCTATCTGCGGCCGGCCTGATCCACGGGTAAGTCCGGTAATCGTGCCGCGAGCGTACGGATCCCACCACGGGCTGCCGAGCCCAGTAAAGGCCGGTACCAGCACGACCCCGTCCGATGATTCGCATTGCTTAGCGAGGCCTTCGAGATCACTGGCCTGGTCAATGATGCCGAGTCCGTCCCGTAACCACTGCACGGCGGCCCCGGTGACAAAGATGGCACCTTCGAGGGCATAGGTATGACGAAGGACGCCGTCGACCTCGATAGACCAAGCGACAGTGGTGAGCAATCCGCTGACCGGCTCGGGGCATGTTTCACCAACGTTCATTAGGAGAAACGAGCCGGTGCCGTAGGTGTTCTTAGCGTCGCCCAGGGCGAAGCATGCTTGTCCAAAAAGGGCAGCCTGCTGGTCTCCGGCAACTCCGGTTATGGGGGTTCCCTCTGTGACGGGAAGGCCGGCGGTAACGTCGCCAAAGTGGCCGCTCGAAGGCCGGACCTCGGGCAAACAATCTGGTGTGACCCCCCACAGTTCTAAGAGTTGAGGGCTCCATGCCATTGTGGTGATGTCAAAGAGTGCGGTACGACTGGCGTTAGTGGTGTCGGTGACGTGAGCGGTTCCGTTGGTGAGATTCCAAATGAGCCAGGAATCGACAGTGCCAAAGGCGAGGTCGGTGTCGTCGCTTACGCCGCCTTTAGTGAGGAGCCACTGCAGTTTCGATGCCGAGAAGTAGGGGTCAAGAACCAAGCCGGTCTGGGCGCGTACCAAAGGAAGGTGGCCCGCTTCGGCCATGGCATCGCAGGTCGCGGCGGTTCGGCGATCTTGCCACACAATGGCCCGGTGACGGGGCACTCCGGTCCGCTTGTCCCATACAACAGCGGTCTCGCGTTGGTTGGTGATACCGATAGCGGTTGGCTGACCGACCTGAGCTACAACGTCGGTTAGAACCTCGACTGTCGTCTTCCAAATTTCTGTCGCATCATGCTCGACCCACCCTGGTTCTGGAAAGTATTGGGTGAACTCGCGATAGGCGCTAGCCAATGGGGTGCCGTCATGACCAAAGGCAATGGCGCGAACACCCGTGGTACCAGCGTCAATGGCAATTATGTGGTCGT
>Ga0307986_10003833_pt1 | contig 10350 bp, 20 predicted proteins | sample EllFjometageno82_FD_203170 | JGI IMG/M metagenome (GOLD analysis project Ga0307986, IMG submission 203170) | Marine microbial communities from Ellis Fjord, Antarctic Ocean - #82 | ecosystem: Environmental > Aquatic > Marine > Unclassified | place: Southern Ocean | collected 2014-10-09
TATTGAAAATGGATCTGCAAAAGAAATTAAAGTTGGTAATTGTATGCCTTTAAGAGATATTCCAGTAGGTGTAAATGTTCATAATGTTGAATTACAACCAGGTGGTGGTGGAAAAATAGCTAGATCAGCAGGAACCTCTGTTACTATAAGTGGTTTGGATGGCAATTACTCATTAGTTAAAATGACTTCGGGTGAAGTTAGAAAAATAGATTCAAGATGTATGGCAACTATAGGTGTTTTATCGAACCCAGACCAAAAAAATATTAAAATTGGTAAAGCAGGAAGATCAAGATGGCTAGGTAGAAGGCCTCATACCAGAGGAGTTGTGATGAACCCAGTTGATCACCCACACGGTGGTGGTGAAGGTAAGAGTGCAGGTGGAAGACACCCAGTATCGCCGACAGGTCAAGGTGCAAAAGGATTGAAAACAAGGACTAATGCAAGAACAGATAAATTTATAGTTAAAAAAAGAAACAAAAGAAAGGATTCTAAAAAATAATGGCTAGATCAGTGTGGAAAGGTCCTTTTGTTGAAGAGAGCTTAATTAAAAAAGTTGAAAAACAAAAACTAGATCCAAAAAAAATGCCAATTAAAACTTGGTCAAGAAAATCAACTATAATTCCTGAATTTATTGGTGTTAGTTTTTTGATATATAATGGAAAGAAATTTATACCAGTTACTATATCTGAGGATATGGTAGGTCATAAACTTGGTGAATTTTCACCTACGAGAACATTTTTTGGTCATACACCTGCAGACAAAAAAGCAAAACCGGCAACAGCAGCTAAGAAATAATTATGAATAAGAAGAAAAAAATTAATAGAGTAAAAGTGGATACTGTTAGATCGGTAAATAACAATATTAGATCTAGTGTAAGAAAACTTAATCCAATTCTTAAGGCAATTGTTGGAAAAAAAGTTGATGTTGCTATTAGAGAGTTGCAATTTTCTGCAAAAAGAATAACTAGAGAAATTAGAAAAACTGTTTCATCAGCTATTGCTAATGCTGAAAATAATAATCAGTATGATATTGATAAATTAATTGTTAAAGAAGCTTATTGTGGAAAAAAAGTTGTTATGAAGAGATTTAGACCTAGAGCAAAAGGAAGAGCTGCACCGATTTTAAAACCCTATTCAACGATTACAATTATATTATCAGAAGCCAAACAAATGGAGAGTCATGGGACAAAAAGTTAATCCAATAGGTTTTAGACTTGGAGTAAATAGAGGCTGGGACTCTGTTTGGTATGCTAAAAAGAAAGATTTTGGAAATTACCTAATAGAAGATTTTAAGATTAGAGCTTACATCAAGAAAAATGTAGTTAACTCTGGTGTTTCAAAAGTTATGATTGAGAGAACTTCAAACAAATGTTTTGTTACCATCTACACTTCAAGACCAGGTTTTGTTATTGGTAAAAAAGGTAGTGATATTGATAAAATTAAGAATAATTTATCTAAGTTCACCAACAACGAAGTAACATTAAATATTAAAGAAATTAAAAAACCTGAAACAAATGCTTATTTAGTGGCTGAAAATATTGCTCAACAACTAGTAAAAAGAATATCTTATAGAAGGGCGATGAAAAGAGCTATGCAGTCATGCATGAGATTGGGTGCTAAAGGTATTAAAGTGTCAATAAGTGGAAGACTCGGTGGTAACGAGATTGCAAGAACTGAGTGGTTAAGAGAAGGTAGCATTCCCTCTCACACACTAAGAGCAGATATTGACTACGATGAAGCTGAAGCTTTAACAACTTTTGGAATTATAGGAATTAAAGTTTGGATTTATAAAGGAGAAGTTTTTGCAAGAGAATTCAGTCAAGAAACAAACAAGATAATACCTAAAGAGGCTAAAGAGTAATTATGTTACAACCAGTTAGAACAAAATATAGAAAAGCCCACAAAGGCAGAATCCATGGAACAGCCACACGTGCTGCAAAGATTAATTATGGTTCATTTGCTTTAAAAGCAATGGCCCCTGAAAGAATTATTGGAAAACAAATTGAAGCTGCTAGGGTTGCCTTAACTAGACACATGAAAAGACAAGGCCGTGTATGGACTAGAATTTTTCCTAACATTCCTGTTTCTAAAAAGCCAGTTGAAGTACGTATGGGTAAAGGTAAGGGTGCTCCTGAATACTGGGCATGCAGAGTTAAACCAGGTCGAATTTTATTCGAAATTGACGGTGTTTCAGAGGAAGTTGCTAAAGAAGCTCTTTATAAGGCTTCTGCAAAATTACCAATTAAAACAAAATTTATAAAAAGATTTGTATAATATGAAAAAACAAGAAATTAAAAAATTATCTAAAGATGAAGTTTTAAAAAATATAGATAAATTAAAAAAAGACTTATTTAATTTTAGGTTTCAAAGAATTAATTCCGAAATTAAAGATCCGTCCAAAATCGGACAGACTAAAAAAACTATAGCCAGATTAAAAACTATACTAAAAGGAAAATTAAATGCCTAAAAAAATATTAACAGGGGTAGTGACTAGCGACAAACCTAATAAAACTATTACTGTAGCAGTAGAGAGAAAATATTCTCATCCTGTTCTTAAAAAAGTTGTTAAGGTTAAAAAAAAATATAATGCACATGATGAAAATAATAAATTTAAAACTGGTGATAAAGTTTCAATAATTGAATGCAAGCCTTTTTCTAAAAATAAAAAATTTCAGGTAATGGATGGTTCTAAATGATACAAGTACAAACAGAATTATTAGTTGCAGACAACACTGGTGCAAAGAGAATTGAATGTATTAAAGTTTTAGGTGGATCTAAACGAAGATATGCAAGTATTGGAGATACCATTGTTATTGCTGTCAAAGAAGCTATTCCAAAAGGAAAAGTTAAAAAAGGATCTGTACATAAGGCGGTAGTTGTTAGAGTTAAAAAAGGAATACATAGAGAAGATGGTTCAAAAGTAAAGTTTGATAACAATGCAGCTGTATTAGTTGATGACAAAGGTGAACCTGTTGGAACTAGAATTTTTGGTCCAGTAACTAGGGAATTAAGAAATAAGGGACAAATGAAAATTATTTCACTTGCTCCAGAGGTTTTATAAAATGATTAAAAAAGGTTTAAAGGTAAGAATATTAACTGGTAGAGACAAAAAAAAAGAAGGTGAAGTAATTGAAATAGATAGACCTAATAACAGAGCAAAAGTTCAAGGAATTAATATAGTAAAAAAACATGTTAAAACAACTAAGGAAAAAAAAGGTGGTATTGTCTCTAAAGAAAGCTTTATTCACATTTCAAACCTTAGGCTCATAGACGTAAAAGAAAAAACAAAAAAAATTGAGGCTAAAAAATAATGACACCAAGATTAAAAGAACTTTATTATAAAGAAATTCAACCTGCTCTTAAAGAAAAGTTAGGTTTTAAAAACACCTATATGGGTCCTAAAATTGAAAAAGTTGTTATTAATATGGGATTGGGTTTAGATGGTGCTGATGCTAAAATCATGAAATCTACTGAAGAGGATTTAGGAAAAATTACTGGACAAAAACCTACAGTTACAAAGTTTAAAAAATCTGTTGCAAATTTTAAAACAAGAAAAGGGACTAATGCTGGTTTAAAAGTTACTTTAAGAGGTAATAAAATGTATGAATTTATTGATAGACTTGTGAATATTGCTCTACCAAGAATTAAAGATTTTAGAGGCCTGTCTCCTAATGGTTTTGATAAATTTGGTAATTATACTTTTGGAATAAAAGAACACATAATATTTCCAGAAGTTAATTTTGACCGAATTGACAAAATTAGAGGACTTGATGTAGTAGTTGTAATTTCTGCTATGAATAAAGAGCATAGTTTTGCACTACTGGAAAAATTGAATTTTCCATTCATTAAAAAAGGAGAAAATTAAAAATGGCTAAAGTAAGCGCAGTTAATAAGAACAATAAAAGAATTAAACTTTCGGATAGGCTTTTTAAAAAAAGGCAAGCTTTGAAAAAAACTATTATGGATAAGAAAATTTCTCTTGAAGAAAGATTCAAAGCACAACAGAAACTATCTAATTTACCAAGAAACTCTGCAAAAAATAGAGTAATGAACAGATGTCAAATTACTGGAAGACCGCACGGTGTGTATAGAAAATTAAAAATATCAAGAATAGCTTTAAGAGACTTAGGATTGCATGGATTAATTCCTGGCATGACGAAGTCAAGCTGGTAGAAAGGAATATATGAGTTTAAGTGACCCTATTGGGGATATGATTGCAAGAATTAAGAATGCTCAAGTGAGAAATCACAAGAAGGTTGCATTGCCGTCGTCTAATTTTAAGGTAAAAATTGCTGATATTTTAAAAAATGAAGGTTTTATCAAAGAATATAAAATTGATACTGAAAATAAAAAGTCAGTTTTATCAATAGATTTAAAATATTATTCAGGAAATCCTGTTATTAGTACATTTGAAAGAGTATCAAAACCTGGAAGAAGAATATTTTCAAGTGCTGATAGTTTACCAAAAATTAATGGTGGACTTGGTGTAGCAATCGTGTCGACACCTAAAGGTGTTATGACTGACGTTGACGCGAGAAAGCAAAAAGTTGGTGGCGAAATAATCTGCAAGGTATTTTAATGTCTAAAATTGGTAAAATAAGTATTTCAATCCCTGAAAAAGTTAAAGCTGTATTATCTGGGAGTGTACTTAACATCGAGGGACCATTAGGTAAAAAATCACTTAATGTTGATATAGAAATGTTTAATGTTGATATTACCGAGGGTAAAGAAATATCAATTAAACCCAAAAAAGTTGATAAAAATTCAAAAAGATTATGGGGAATGAACAGAAGTCTAATTAATAATGCTGTGATTGGTTCTAGTACTGGTTATGAAAAAATACTTGAATTAGTTGGTGTTGGATATAGAGCTGCACTAAAAGATAAGCAATTAAATCTACAACTTGGTTATAGTCATGATATAAATTTTGATATACCGGAAGGGATTAAAATTACAGTTGAAAAACAGACGTCTGTTAAAATAAGTGGATCTGACAAACAACAAGTTGGTATGGTTTGTTCGAAAATTAAGTCTTTTAGAAAACCGGAACCTTATAAAGGCAAAGGAATTAGAGAGCAAGGACAGCACATCTTAAGAAAAGAAGGAAAGAAAAAATAATGAAATTAAATACTATTGAAAGAAAAAAATTTAGAGTAAGGAATAAAGTTAAAAAAGTTTCTTCACCAGATAGATTTAGATTGAGTCTATCTAGGTCAGCAAAAAATATTTCTGCACAAATAATTGACGATGTTAAAAAAATTACATTAGTTTCATGTTCATCAGTGGAAAAAGATATCAAATCTATGGATAAAGTTAATAAAACTGAAATTTCAAAAATTGTTGCTGAAAAATTAGCTAAAAAAGCTGTAGGAAAAAAAATAACAAAAGTTTATTTTGATAGAGGTGTTTATAAATATCATGGTAGAGTTAAAGTGTTCGCGGAAACTTTACGTAAAAATGGAATGGAATTTTAGTTATGGACTTTAAAGATAAAAAAAATGACGATATTTTAGAAAAATTAGTTCATATAAATAGAATTACTAAAGTTGTAAAAGGTGGACGTAGATTTGGTTTTTCAGCTTTAGTGGTTGTTGGTAATCAAGCTGGTAAAATTGGAATAGCTCATGCTAAAGCAAAACAAGTTCCTGATGCAATAAAAAAAGCAAATGAAACAGCTAGAAGAAAACTTATTCACATACCCCTTAGAGAAGGAAGAACTATTCATCATGATGTTTATGGAAAAGATGGGGCAGGGAAAATTATTTTAAGATCAGCTCCTAAGGGAACTGGTATTATTGCTGGTGGTCCTGTTAGAGCTGTCTGTGAAGTTTTGGGGATTAAAGATATAGTTGCAAAATCCATGGGAACGTCAAACCCACACAATATGATTAGAGCAACAATGAAAGCATTATCTAAGCAAAATTCACCAAAATATATATCAACAATTAGAAATAAAAAGATTTCTGAAATAATTGAAAAAAGAGGATAATGAGCTCATTAAATACAACTGGAAGAGTTACTAAAGCAAAACTTAGAGTAGGAAGAGGTATTGGATCTGGTAAAGGCAAAACATGTGGTAGAGGTGTTAAGGGTCAAAAATCTCGATCTGGTGTCGCTATTAAAGCCTTTGAAGGAGGTCAAATGCCATTGTATAGAAGATTACCAAAAAGAGGGTTTAATTCCTTTGGAAAGATTAATATAGCAATAATGAATTTAGAAAAAATTCAATCTTTTATTAATGAAAAAACGATTAAACCAAGTGATACAATAAATATGGAGTTGCTTAAAAAATTGAAATTAATTAACAAGAATGCACAAAAATTAAAAATTTTGGGCACCGGAGTAATTAAAGAAAAAATAAATATAGAAGCAGATTTAATTTCAAAATCAGCAGTAGAGAAATTGGAAAAAGCTGGTGGTACAGTACAATTGAAAAAATAATTAAGATATTATGAGTGCATCTTCTCAAACTAATGATCTTAAAAATCGAATACTTTTTACAATCTTTATTTTAGCAGTTTATAGATTTGGTACCTTTGTTCCACTTCCTGGAATAGATCCAGAACAATTACAAGTGATGATGAGCGGTAATCAAAAAGGATTGCTTGGAATGTTTAACGTTTTTGCTGGTGGGGCTGTAAGTAGAATGGCAATATTTGCATTAGGCATAATGCCTTATATTTCTTCATCTATAATTGTTCAATTATTGACTGGCGTATCTGATTATTTCAAGCATTTAAAAGCACAGGGTGAAACAGGTAGAGCGCAAATTACTCAAATAACTAGATATGGAACAGTCCTGTTAGCAACAATTCAAGGTTATGGACTATCTGTAGGCCTAGAATCTTCACCAGATTTAGTGATTAATCCAGGTTTGTTTTTTAAAATTACCACAGTATCAACAATAGTTGCAGGAACTATGTTTTTAATGTGGCTAGGTGAACAAATAACTCAAAGAGGAATCGGTAATGGTATTTCTTTAATTATTTTTGCAGGTATTGTAGCCGAAATTCCAAGAGCTCTAGTTACAACTTTTGAACTTGGTAGAACAGGTGCCGTATCAACAATTATGATTATTGGAATTTTTATTTTACTAATATCAACAATTCTATTTATTGTCTTTATGGAGAGAGCCCTTAGAAAAATTCTTATTAATTACCCTAAAAGACAAATGGGTAACAAGATGTATGGGGGCGAATCATCTCATTTGCCATTAAAAATAAATCAAGCTGGAGTTATACCTGCAATTTTTGCATCAGCATTATTATTGTTACCTGTAACATTTTCTAATTTTAATTTTTCTGACAATGATACATTTTTAAATATAAGTTCTTTTTTTACCCAAGGTCAGCCGCTTTATATGCTCTTGTATGCATCAGGAATTATATTTTTTACTTTTTTCTATACATCAATAACATTTAACCCTACAGAAACTGCTGACAATTTAAGAAAATATGGTGGGTTTGTCCCTGGAATTAGACCAGGCGAAAATACAGCTTTATATATTGATAAAATTGTTATTAAATTAACCACAATCGGAGCTCTTTATTTAACTATCGTATGTTTAATGCCTGAATTTTTAATTGCAAATTATCCTATTCCTTTTTATTTAGGTGGAACTTCAATTTTAATTGTTGTTGTTGTTGCTATTGATACCGTAACACAAATACAAACAAGGTTAATGAGTTCACAATATGAGCAGTTAATTAAAAAAACTAAATTCGGTAAATAATAAAGTGAATATTGTTTTATTTGGCCCTCCAGGCGCAGGCAAGGGAACTCAAGCTCAGTTCATTGTAAAAAAACATAATTATTTTCAATTATCAACAGGTGATCTATTGAGAAATGAAGTTAAAAAAAAAACACCACTAGGAGTAAAAATTGAAATTTTGATTTCTGATGGTAAGTTTGTTTCTGATGAAACTATTAATCTTTTACTTAAACAGTCAATTACTAATCTGAAATTTAGGGATAGAATTATTTTTGATGGGTATCCTCGAAATATTGAACAAGCAAAAAATTTAGAAAAAATTTTAAGTGAATTTAATCAGAATATAGGTCATATATTATTCTTAAATGTTCCTCGACAAATTATTGAAAAACGAATTTTAGGTCGTATGACCTGCGAAAAATGCAATATGACAATGAATGAATTTTTTAATAAAGAGCAGATTCAACTCCATCCTTGTGGAATAGAGCATCTTGTCAAAAGAAAAGATGACAATCTTGAAACAATAATAAGCAGATATGACACATACATGAAAACAACCAAACCTGTGTTGGATTTTTACTCAAAAAAAGTTAATTATACGGAAATTGACGGTACGTTCGAAATTGATGAAATTAAGAGCAAAATCAACGATATTCTTAGGGTTTAAGACGTTGACTTTAGAAGATCTTCTTATATAAAAGGCTAAATTTATTCTCAAAATTATGGCTCGTATAGCAGGTGTAAATATTCCACAAAATAAACTTGTCCACATTGGATTAACGTATATCTATGGAATTGGTAATAAGTTTTCAAACCAGATTTGCACTTCATTAGAAATTCCAAGTGCAAAAAGAATTAACGAATTAACAGACGATGATATCTTAAAAATTAGAGAATATATTGATGCAAATTTTAAAGTAGAAGGGGATCTTAGAAGAGACTACTCTTTAACTATCAAAAGATTAATTGATCTTGCGTGTTACAGGGGGTCGAGGCATAGAAAAAAACTTCCAGTAAGAGGACAAAGAACAAGATGCAATGCTAGAACTAGAAAAGGTAAGGCAATTGCAATCGCAGGTAAAAAATTAACACCACTTAAAAAATAATTAATTTATGGCTAAATTAGATAAAATAGAAAATGCAGTTTCTGTCGTAGAGAAAAAAGTTGATAAAAAATCAGATAAAAAATCTAAAAAAAGCTCATATTCTAAAAAGAAAAAAATTAAAAAAAATATACTTAATGGCATTGCTTATGTGCAATCAACATTTAATAATACAATAATTTCGATAGCGGATACTAATGGAAATGTTATTTCATGGGCTTCAGCTGGTCAAAAAGGTTTTAAAGGTTCTAGAAAATCTACACCATACGCTGCACAAATAGCAGCTGACTCAGCCGCATCTAAAGCTTTGGAGTACGGGATGAAAACTTTATCTGTTGAAGTTAAGGGACCTGGCTCAGGAAGAGAAACTGCTTTAAGAGCTTTACAGGCGCGAGGATTTAAAATTCTTTCAATAAAAGATACTACACCAATGCCACATAACGGCGTAAGACCACCAAAAAAAAGGAGAGTTTAATAAATGGAAAGTTTAGATGTAAATGTTAAAAATTGGAAAGCATTAATTAAACCAGCACAATTAGATGTTACAATTAGCGATGACAAATCAAATGCAAAAATAATAGCAGAACCTTTAGAAAAAGGTTATGGTCTTACATTAGGTAATTCACTTAGAAGAATATTACTTTCATCAATTAGAGGAGCGGCAGTAACTTCAATACAAATTGATGGTGTTTTACATGAATTCACATCGATTAAAGGTGTTAGAGAAGACGTAACAGACATTGTTTTAAATGTTAAATCTTTAGCTCTAAAAAGCTCTTCGGAGACTACAAAAAAATTAATATTAGACGCAAAAGGACCCGGTGAAATCAAAGCATCAGATATTTCTACTGTTGCAGATATTGAAATTTTAAATCCAGATTTAGTTATTTGTAATTTAGATGAAAATACACATTTTCATATGGAAATGAATGTGGGCACAGGAAAAGGTTATGTTCCCGCAGTCATGAACAAACCCGAAGAACCACCATTAGGTTTAATTGCAATTGACTCTTTATATAGCCCTGTAAAAAAAGTATCATACGCGATAAGCACTGCAAGAGAAGGTAAAGCACTTGATTATGATAAGTTAACAATGGAAGTTGAGACAAATGGATCAATTTCGGCAGAGGATGCAGTTGCATATTCAGCAAGAATTTTTCAAGATCAGCTAAATATGTTTGTTAATTTTGATGAGCCGGTTGAAGCACCAGTGAAGGAAGTTTCGACTGAACCTGAGTTTAACAAAAATCTTTTAAGAAAAGTAGATGAGCTAGAGTTATCAGTTCGTTCTATGAACTGTTTAAAAAATGATAATATAATTTATATAGGTGATCTTGTTCAAAAATCTGAAGGTGAAATGCTTAGAACACCTAACTTCGGTAGAAAATCATTAAATGAAATAAAAGAAGTTTTGACTGGCATGTCTTTATATCTTGGTATGGAAATACCAAATTGGCCACCAGAAAATATAGCTGAAATGTCTAAGAAGTTAGAGGAGCAAATCTAATGAGACACGGAATGGCTAATAAGAAGTTAA
>Ga0307986_10003837_pt1 | contig 10345 bp, 9 predicted proteins | sample EllFjometageno82_FD_203170 | JGI IMG/M metagenome (GOLD analysis project Ga0307986, IMG submission 203170) | Marine microbial communities from Ellis Fjord, Antarctic Ocean - #82 | ecosystem: Environmental > Aquatic > Marine > Unclassified | place: Southern Ocean | collected 2014-10-09
AAAAGAAATACAAAATGCAATTGGTAATGTTAAAGAAAAGGAGGAATAAAAAATCAAAGATTAAAAAAATCTAATTTTTATAGTTTTTTTATATTGGTAATTATTTTATTTTTTGACTCAAATTTTTTTAGAATTTAAGTTTCCGCTTTATGTTAAAAAAAAATCAATTTAAAATGTTTTTATATTCAATGTATGGCGTTCAAATTTGGAATTTAGGTATTTTAATAGGTTGTATTTTTTTTTGCTACAATATAATAAAAAAATATTTCAATAAAAATAAAATTACAAAATAATAGATACTTTATTGCCTCATCTTTAGGACACTTTGTTGCGTAGTTAATGCCTCATCATAATTTACAAACTTTAATTTTTTTTTTTTAACAATTTCATTAACTGCTTTTGTAACACCATCTTCCCACCACCCTTTTGAATTAAAGTCATCACAAACTATAATACCACCACTATTTAAACAATTTATAGAATTTAAAATGTCCTTTAAAACAAAGCTATATAAGTGATTTCCATCAATATAAATGAGATCAAATTTAATTTTATTTTTTTTGAAGGCCTCATCTGAGTTCATTTTCAAAATTTCAACAATATTATTTTTTAATTCTTCATTAAAAATTCTTTTTACTTTTTCATAATAATTATCTTGTTTTGTTTGACCAATAATATGCATTTCACCACCTCCATACCAACTGTTTTGATAAATATAATCAGTCTCAAATTTATATGGATCAACTAATACCAATTTATTGGGTTTAAAATTATCATAAAGCTTCATTGCAAAATCACCTTGGTGAGTACCTATTTCTAAAATTGATTTGGGATTATCTACATATTTTAAAATAAGTTTGATTCTACAAAAACTTTGATCAATCAAATTCATATAATATAAAATATATTTACAACTGTACTCAATATATTCTATTAAATCTCTCCATAAAATCAAAAATAGAGAAAATAGTATCAGTGTAACAGCAGCCAAGTGTTAATTAATACCAGATTATATGGTGCGCTCTGGTGGACTCGAACCACCGACCCTCGGTTTAGAAAACCGATGCTCTATCCAGCTGAGCTAAGAGCGCAAATATAAATTCTAAGTGTATTTATAGTATGAATTTAATTTTTAAAAAGGAATTTTTTAATAATTATCAATAAAGTTAACAACTCAACTCTACCAATTATCATAAAAATTATTAAGTAATATTTAGTTAAAAAGTGTAAATCATAGAAGCTAAAATCACCTAAACCATACATGGTTGAATTAACAGTATTCATTAATGTTAAAATCGAAAGTTTAAATGAGTTTTCAAATTCAATGCCACCCAAAGTTAATAAAATAACTAAAAGTAATAAAGAAATAATAAAAATTACTATTGATAAAAAATATTTATGAATTTCATCTAACTGAAAAAAGCCTTTAGAAAACAAATGTTTATTAATATAAACCTTATTTGGTCTGCTATATGATAAAATTTCATTAATTGAGTATTTAAATAAAGAATAAATTTTTAAAAACCTTATACCAGAACTTGTAGAAAAAAAAGACCCACCAATTATAACAAGAATTAAAAATACGAAGGACAAGTTCTTAGGATTATCATTTAGTGAAATACCTATATTGGAAACACTACTAGTTAATGATAGGAATAATTCACTAAAATTATTATCAAAATTGAAAAATAATAAAAAAATTACTAGTGTAATTAAAAAATAAAAAAGTAGATGAATATCTTCATTAAAAAAATTTAAATTATGATTTTTGGTAAATGCTAAATTATAAACCAAAAATATACTAAAAAATGAAGTAAGCATTAATAACGACATAACAATTATTTGGGAATTGTTTATTAATATATTTGATAGATCATTAGTCGGTAAAAAACCTCCAGAAGAAATTAAGGTCATTGCTAAATTTATAGAATAAAACAATCTAACATTAAAGAGATTTAGAAAAATAAAAATTATAAAAGTAATTAATGAATAAAGAAGAAAAATTTTTAAAGATTGTTTTAAGGTTTCAGCCTTATTGAAAGAAATAAAATTTGTTAAAGATTTTTTAAAACTATGATCAAAAATATCTATCAATAATACAATTGAAAACAAAAAATAAAGCCCACCAACCCACTGTGAAGAAGATCTCCATAGAATTAAGCTTTGATCAATATGATTGATGTTATCAAAGATTGTAAATCCAGTCGAGGTAAAGCCAGATATTGCCTCGAAGTATGAATTAATAAAAGTTAAATTATAAATACTAAAATAAAATGGAAGTGCAATAATAAATGGTAAAAAAAAGTAACCTAAGATGACGGTTGTTATTTTTTCATAAATTGTAGTTTTTTTTCCATCATTATTTTTAATTAAATATAAGGTTATTGTAAGAATTAAAGATATTAAAAAAGTATAGATATAAGTATTTAAATTTAAGTAAAGATTAAGATAATATGAATAAACAATATTCAAAAAAGATAATATTGAAATTATACCACAAAAAATACTCAAATAAACAAGCTTAATATAATTCATTGAATCTAAGTTGAGCTTATACGAAACATGTTTTCAACAACATTTAAGAATTCTTTTTTTGCAAGAAAAACGACTATATCTTCTTTTTTAAAAACGAAGTTTGCTCTTGGAATAATTACATTTTCTTTTCTCAATATGGCTCCAACACGAATTTCCTCAGGAAGATTGGAATTTTTTAATTCTTTATTAATTAGCTCTGAAGTTTCAATTATTTCTGCTTCTATAATTTCATACTCACCATTTAATAGGCTGTAAGCATTCGCAATTGTTCCTTTATGAATATGCTTTAAAATACTTGACACAGTATTCATTCTTGGATCTATAAAATCATCAATTTTTAAAGAAGATTGTAAGAGTGAATAATTAGGTTTATTTATTAAAGCCATGGTTCGTTTGTTATTTAATTCACTTTTATCTTTAGTAAATTTTTCAACTAAAACACTTACCATCAAATTATCTTCATCATCATTTGTAAGTGCTAATACAGTTTCTACTTCATCTAGGTTTGCTTCTAATAAAACCTCTTCGTCAAGAGCATCACCATTAATAACAATCGTATTATTTAGTTCACTTGCAATAAGTTCAGCTCTTTCTTTATTTTTTTCTATAATCTTAACTCTTGCTGAATCAAAACTTTCTTCGAGATTTTTTGCTAAATTAAAACCAATATTTCCACCACCAATAATCAAAATTTTATTTGAAATTTTTTCATTATGTGCAAATGCACTTAGTGTATCTTTCATTTGAGATGAGTTAATTATCACATATGCCTTGTCATTTTTTTGCATAATATCATTTTTTTTTAAAATTATAAATTTTTCACTTCTAATCACACCTAAAATATTTACATCTAGTTTTGAAAATTTTTTTGTTAATTCATTAAGCTTAATATTTATTAGTGGACAATCTTCATTGATCAAAATTTCAAGTAACCTAATTTTATTATTAGCAAACGGAACATTGTCCAATGCTCCAGGTGCTTCTAATTTTCTCTGTATAGATTTTGCAATTTCAATTTCTGGTGAAATAATTACATCTATAGGTAAATTTTCTTTATTATAAACTCTTGTAAATTTTGGGTTTAGATAATCTTGTGATCTTATACGTGCTATTTTTTTTGAAACATTAAAAATTGAAAATGCAATTTGGCAAATAAGCATGTTTATTTCATCGTTCCTTGTTACTGCAATAATCATGTCTGCTTCTGAAGCATTTGCTTTTTCTAATATCGAAGGATATGTTGCCTTCCCAACAATTGCTTTAACATCAAGGATATCATCTATTTTTTGGATATCTTCACTAGATTGATCTATTACAGTAATAGAGTGTCCTTGCTCACTTAAAATTTTAGCTATGGTAAAACCCACTCTACCTGCTCCACAAATAATTATATTCATTTAATTTAAATCCTTAATCCCTAAACTTTTAAGTTTTCTATGTAAAGCAGATCGTTCCATTTCGATAAAATCAGCAGTTTTTGCTATGTTGCCATTAAATTTTTTTAGTTGCGTAGATAGATACTCCTTTTCAAAATTTTCTCTAGCCTCTTTTAATGGTATGGATAAAGAGTTTTTTGATGACTTAGTACTGGTATCAGGTGTTTTTAAAGATTCCTTAATAATATTAGAAATCTTATCGTCGTTATCAGGGCTAAGGATTGCTATACGATCAATTAAATTCCTTAACTCCCTAACATTACCAGGCCAATCGTAACTAAGTAAATATTTATTGTTAACATCTATGTCAAATTTTTTAAGATTATAATTAATTGAAAATATTTTTGAAAAATATTTAACTAAATATGGGATATCTGAAATTCTTTTATTTAATGGTTCAATATTAATTTCAAATACATTCAAACGATGATAAAGATCTTCTCTAAAAGTTCCAATTTCAATTTGTTTTTTTACATCTTTACTTGATGAACATATAATTCTAACATCTACATTTATATTATGAGTACCATTAATTCTTTTAAACTTCTGATCTGTTAGAACACGTAAAATTTTAGATTGAGTTTCAAGGGGAATTTCTGAAATCTCATCTATTAAAAGAATTCCACTTGTTGCTTTTTCAAGAGCACCATAAGAAATTGAACCATTTTTTTTTTCTTCACCAAATAATTCAAGTTCATACTTTGTGATATCTAGTAAAGCACCATTCAAAATTACAAATGGACCCTTTTGACGTTTTGATTGTTTGTGTATTTTTCTAGCAATCAATTCTTTGCCTGAGCCTGTAGGACCATTAATAAATATTCTACTTTCAGATTTAGAAATCTTATCAATTTGTTCCTTGATGTTATTAATATTGTCACTATTCCCTATTAAGTCGTACGAAGAAAAAAGTTTATCTTCAAAGTCTTTATTAATATTTCTCAAATTTATGTTCTCAGCCGCACGATTCACAAAATTTAACAATCTTTCTTGATTAAATGGTTTTTCGATAAACTCAAAAGCTCCAGCTTTAAGAGCCAAAACTGCCATTTCTATATTTGCGTGGCCCGTAATGATGATAACTGGAATATTTTTATCTTTTCTTTTTATATGAGATAACAGTTCCAAACCATCATTATCACCTTTATCTAATTTGACATCAATGATTGCTAAATTTGGGAGTTTTTTATCAATTTCACTTAACGCCTGATTGTAATTAGCTGCAAGTCTTGTTTTAAAACCGGCATCAATTAACAAATCATTAATAATATTTCTTATATCTGTATTATCATCGATAATTAAAATTTCTATACTCATTTTTTATTAAATTTAATTATTATTTGGGCACCATCTTCTAATGAATTAAAATCTAATGAACCCTGATGATCATTAATTATTTTATTAACAATTGCCAAACCCAAACCTGTACCTTTTTCTTTAGTAGTAAAATATGGATTTAAAATATTTTTTATATTATCTTTAAATATTCCAAAACCAACTCCATTATCTTTAATCATGAACTCAATGTAAGTATCATTATCATTTAATTCTATCTCAATTTTACCTTTATAATTAAGCATATTTTGTTTTTTTTCCTGAATACTTTCAATTGAATTTTTAATTAAATTAAAGATAACTCTAGATAGCTGCTCATTATCAGAATTAAAAAATATACCCTCGCTAAAAGGCTTGAAGCTTAGCTCAATAGTATCATCTAATTCATGAAGTAATTTAATATTTTCATTAACTAATAGGATTAAATTATTATCCTTTAAAATTGGTTTTGGCATTCTTGCAAAATCTGAAAATTCATTAACTAAGTTTTCTATTTGTTTAATTTGTTTTCCTATGATCTTTAAGCTTTTTGCAAAATCTTCTTTTTCATTTGGTTCTATATTTTTTGAATATTTTGTTTTTAAACGATCAATAGTTAATTGAATTGGAGTTAAGGGGTTTTTAATTTCATGTGCTAGTTTTCTAGCTAAACTTTCCCAAGCCTCGTGTCTTTCATTGGTAATTAATTTTTCTTGCTGGGTTTTTAATAAATCAATCATTGAATTAAAATTCTTATTTAATAACTCCATATCTTTGTCAGTTTTAATTTCTGGAACTTTAGTGTCAAGATTTCCCTTTCCAATATTCAATGATGCGATAATTAAATTATTGATTGATCTAAAAAATCGTGAGGAAAATGTTATTGCAATTGTTATAGATAAAAATAATAATAATGAAACAACAACTAGATAGATAAATATAAAAGAAATCTTTATCCCAGTTTGTTTATTCAAAACTGTATAGTAAAAATTTAAAGCCTCTTGCGATTCTACTAAATATCTAGATATTTTTTTATCTAAATATTTAACAATATATAGGTATTTGCCATCAAGATTTTCAAGTTTAATTATTGATGCTGAGTGATTTTTGTATGCATTAATTATTTTAAGTGGTCTTTTATCAGTAGAAACCATTTCCAAAGCTTCTGACAACGGTCGTATATAGTTTTTTGCATCTTCTAATGTCGATAAGTAAAGATTACCTTTTCCATCAATTATGTGTACCTCATCTAAATCTCTAATTAATTTTTGTGTTTTAAGAAAACTCTTAAATTGATTCATATTAGTGTTCAAAAAGTTAATACTTTTATTCAGATCATAAGCTATTAGAATAATTTCTGATTGCGTTTTAGTTCTAACCTCTTCTGTGTAGCTCTTAGCAATTTCATAAGAATTGTTTACTGCTGTTGTAATTTTTTTATCTAAATATTTATCCAGTGCAAAGGATAATAAAAATAGTGAAAATGCAGAAATCAGTACTGATGGTATTAAGGTAAACAAAGCAAAAAAAGTTATGTATTTTCTATTAGCTCTAGATCCACTTACATTAACATCAATCTTTAATGATTTTCGCACTTCACTAAAGATCATAAAAAAAAGAATTAACAACAATCCAATATTAATAATTAGCAATAATTGAAGGTTTTTATCACTTAACGTAATAAAACTTTTATCAATAAATGTTAAAAAAGTTAAAAAAGCTAAAAATAAGGTAACTGTAAAGACTAGACCTATGATTGCATTTTTTTTGATAATATCGATCATTATGAGATAAATAGGTTATTAAATATATTAATCATGAGTAATTGCTTTATAATACTAGCTGGGGGTGAAAGTAAAAGATTTAATTCTAAAATTCCTAAATCCTATCACTTTTACAAAGGGAAACCTTTATTACTTCATTCAATTGATAAAGCTAAAAAGTACAAAAAATTTAATAAAATAGTTTTAGTTATCAATAAAAAACATAAGAAACTACTCAAAGATCTTAAAATAGAAAATATCAAAATAGTTGAAGGTGGCAGCACTAGAGCTGAGTCTGCTTACAAAGCATTAAAGAGTATTAAAAAAGATAATATAAAGAATATAATGATTCATGATGCTGCACGACCTAATTTTTCTTTAAAACTTTTAGAAAGATTGGATAAAAAACTTAAAACTAATGATTGTGTTATTCCAGCAATACAGACACCTGATACTATTAAACATAAATCATCTAATATAATAAAAAACTTAAAAAGAGATGATATTTATTTAATTCAAACACCACAGGCATTTAACTATGATGCATTATTTAATCTTCAAAATAATAGAAGTATCAATATTACAGATGATGCAAGTTTATTTACAAGAGCTGGAAAAAAAATAAAAATTATTAAAGGTGAAGTTAATAACAATAAAATTACAATAAAATCAGACATTGATACTTTTAATTCAATTAAGTATGGATTAGGATTTGATGTACATAGACTGGTTCCAAATAAAGAATTATATATTGGTGGAATTAAAATACCCTCACCTCTTGGTACTTTGGGCCATTCAGATGGTGATCCAGTATTACATTCGGTAATAGATGCAATACTTGGTGCGTGTGGCATGGGAGATATAGGTGAAAAATTTTCAGATAAAAATAAGAAATTTAAAAATATTAGGTCTACAATTCTATTAACTAAAATAATTAAACAAATAAAGATTAAAGGTTATTCAATTAACAATATTGATATTAATATAATTACACAAAAACCTAAAATTAAAATTTATAAAAAAAAAATTGTAAAATGTATTGCCAAATTGTGTGAAATTTTTATATCACAAATAAATATTAAAGGTAAAACAACTGAGAAATTGGGTTTAATTGGCAAAGAAAAAGCTATAGCATGTGAGGTTATTGCTTCAGTAATTAAATATGATTAAAATCCTTAACTCTCTTTTTGTAACAATGTTTGGTTTGGGTAAAATTAAATTTGCTCCAGGAACTTTTGGGTCACTGGCTACAACAATTATTCTTTTTTATCTATTTCACACACTTAAAATCTCATCAAATATTATTTTAATTGGGTGGGTAATTATTTTTATATATTCTTTTTATGCAATTTCAAAACATGTGAGTGATAGTAAAAATAAAGATCCTAAAGAAATTATTATTGATGAACTTTTAGGTCAATCTATACCAATTTATCTTTATGAAATATCTCATGGAACAATTAAAGAAAATAATGAAGCAATCATCTATTATGGATTATTTTTTGTACTATTTAGATATTTTGATATCATAAAGCCTTTTCCAGTAAACTTTTTTGATAGGAACTTTAAAAGTAGCTTTGGTGTAATTATGGATGATATTTGTGCTGGTTTATATGTTGTACTAACATTTGTTTTCTTCATGATTGTTAAAAGTTATATTTTATAATGAAAATTTTAACTAATAAACTTGTTAAAAAACTAATAAGAAAAAAACTTAAAATTTCATTTGCTGAATCTTGCTCAGGTGGAATGCTGTCTAGCGCAATTACATCTGTAAGTGGATCTTCTAAGGTATTTAATCTCGGTCTGATCACATATTCTAATAAAACAAAGATAGATATTCTCAAAGTTCCAAAGAAAATTATCAATAAATATGGTGCAGTGAGCAGTGAATGCTGTTTATCAATGGTAAAAAATTTAAGCAAAATTAGTAAATCGAACATATCAGTGTCAATCACCGGCATAGCTGGTCCTAACGGGGGAACCAAATTAAAACCGGTTGGATTAGTTTATATTGGAATTAAAAAAGGAAACAATATTGGTGTTCAAAAAATTTTATTTAAAAGTAAAAATAGAATTTCAATTCAAAAAGCTACTACCATTAAAGTTTTGAAGTTAGTTTTGGCTCTTAAATAACTGATTGGCTCTTTCTTGAAAAGCATCGGCAATTTTATCAAGTCCATATTGAAAAGAAGTTTTCATTAAAATATTTAAAAATTTATTCTTAATTTCAAAATCAACATCAAAGTAAATTTCTGTTCCTTCTTTATGATCTTCAAATATCCACTTGTTATCTAGATGTTTAAGTGGTCCACCTATATTTGTAACATAAATAGAATTATGCTTTTTATTAAATTTCACATCACTTTTATATGTATCTTTAAAGAGGCCTTTACCAATTGTTAAATCTGCAATAATGTTAATAAAATTATCAGTATTTTGTTTTTTGTGAACTTTCGCATCAATGCAATATGGAACAAAAGTTGGGTATTTTTCTATATCTAGCACTAAATCAATAAGTTGATTTTTTTCACATTCAATTAAGCGCTTAACAGATGCTCTAGGCATTAATTATTTAATCTATTTTTTTGTAATTGCACAAAATCTTCATCTGCATGATACGAAGATCTAGTTAAAGGTGTTGAAGAAACTAATAAAAAACCTTTTGATTTGGCAATAATTTCTAACTCTTTAAATTCATTAGGATGGTAATAACGATCTAATGGATGATGTCTTGCAGAAGGCTGCAAATATTGGCCAATAGTTAGAAAGTCAACATCAGCTGCCCGTAAATCATCCATCACTTGAACAATTTCATTTTTTGCTTCACCCAACCCAACCATTAAACCGGATTTAGTAAAAATATTTTTATTAATAAGCTTTGCATTTTTTAAAAGTTCTAAGGATGAAAAATATCTAGAGCCAGGCCTTACTTTTAAATATAGTCTTGGTACGGTCTCAATGTTATGATTAAAAACATCTGGATTGGCTTCTAATACTTTTTTATAAGCCTCTCCTTTTCTGAGAAAATCTGGAGTCAAGACTTCAATTGATGTTTTAGGATTTAATTTTCTAGTTTGATTGATAACATCATAAAAATGGTTTGACCCACCGTCTTCTAAATCATCTCTGTCAACAGAGGTTATAACTACATGTTTTAGATTAAGTTTAAGAACAGCATTAGCAATTTTAATAGCTTCTAATGGATCTAGTTTTCGAGGCTTTCCTGTTTTAACGTCACAAAAAGCACAAGCTCTTGTACATATGTCACCCATAATCATGAAAGTAGCATGACGT
>Ga0307986_10003839_pt1 | contig 10340 bp, 9 predicted proteins | sample EllFjometageno82_FD_203170 | JGI IMG/M metagenome (GOLD analysis project Ga0307986, IMG submission 203170) | Marine microbial communities from Ellis Fjord, Antarctic Ocean - #82 | ecosystem: Environmental > Aquatic > Marine > Unclassified | place: Southern Ocean | collected 2014-10-09
TCCTATTTTGAATTTATTTTTCATAAAATATTTTTTGAGTTTTAATAGCACGTATTTGTTTAATAGTTTATTATAATGTTTAACATGAGAATTATAGCTAGAATCGATATCAAAAATAACTTTGTACTCAAAGGTATTAACCTTGAGGGACTTAGAAAAGTTGGTGATCCTTATGAATTGATTACAAAATACTACGAACAAGGAATTGATGAAAATGAAACACCTAAAATGGATAAAAAATTTTTTTCAATAAATGACTCAAATAAAATGATTCTTGGTGGGTTAAAAATTGATGAAATTATTAAAAAATATAAATTTAATTTAAGGGAGTTTAGTCCATATATACCTCCATCTATTAAAGAGATTGAGCAGGCTGGAATCGAACAACAATTTTTAGGATATTATGTTAAGTGGGACCCTCAAGAATGCTATTATTATGCCACAGAGAACACGGGATTTAAAAGTAATACTGAGAGAACTGAAGGCACTTACTCTAAATACTCTGGGATAGATGATAAAACTGATCCTTTTCACTATTACACAACATTTATAAAATTTGGTATAGGTAGAGCAACCTATGATGCTGCTCAGGAAATACGGAATGACAAGATTACGAGGGAAGAAGGTATTGTCCTGGTAAAAAAATATGATTCTGAATTTCCTAGAAAATATTTTAAAGAATTTCTTAAATATATTGATTTAAATGAAGATAAGTTTTGGGAAATATTAGATACTTTTAGATCTCCCCATTTATGGAGTAAAAATGATAAAGATGAATGGATCTTAAAAGAAACAATAAGGTAGATAATTATCTAGATAAGACCTATTTTGGTTATTTAACATCATTATCTGCAAATTTTTTATTAATAATTTTTTTTAATAGTATTTATTTTTTACTTGGAAGAAAATAGAGCAATACATGTTTTATTAATAATTCCATTTTTCAAAAAGTTATCTGAAGAATGTATTCTTGCTCTATCCCATGTAAGTAAAGCTCCAGGCTCCCATGCAAGCGCACGGTCTATTTCCAAACCTTTACAATCTTCAAGTGGTTGATGAGTCATATATTTTTCATAATCTTCAAGGTTAATATTAATATCATTTAAAATATGCTTATCAGTTCGACTATTATATCTTTTTGTCTGACTAAGCATAAGAACATATTCTTTAAATTGTTGATTAACAAAAAAATCATTATCTTTATATCTCATAATTTCATTATTTTTTTGATCTACCTTTTCTTTAAAATCAAAAATATTTATTATGTCTGTAAAATTTCCCTTGTAGTCTTTAATTATAAAATCATAATTTTGAGATGTTTTCGTAGTAAATAAAGCTGATTGTTCATACCATTTATTTTTAAATATTATTGTGTGCGAGAAGTTTTTTTTATTTTTTTCTTCATTATGGTTAATTTCCAGTGGTACAACAATATTTTTAAATATTACATCATTTGGATCCTTGCCTGTATCTGCATGCAATCTTAATGGGAATCTTGTTGTAATAAAATGAGGCTCAAAATCTTTAACAAAAAATTCGCCCACTGTTTCTTGAATTTTGTTTTTTAGCTTTTTAGTAATTAAACTTTCATCAAATAAAAAGGGCACTTTAGTACTCTCTTCTCTATCGACCATTGGTTTTGATCTAGATTTTCTAAAATCTAGAAGCTCCTTGCAAAAATCTTGAGGTATGAAATTTAAAATTTTTTTAGGATTGCCCTCATTTTTTTTTATTGCTTCAAGAGTATTTTTATTAAAGAAATCTGACATTAATTTTACATATACAATAAACTTCTAAAATAGCATATTAAAATTCTTCTATTTATCTAAATTTTGTTTAAATCAAATGTGAAGCTTTCTATGCTTTCAAAATAGAAATAAGGTTATATATTTAAATTAATCTATGAAAAATTACAAAATTTTTGAATTAAAATTTTTTTTATTTATATTTTTAGGTTTGATGGTAATACTAAAAACTTATTTAGTTTTAGTTTTTCCAAGAGAAATTTCATTTTTTTCTAGTGGTATGAGTAAGTTTAATTATTACAATACATTATCTTTTAGCCTTGATATGCAATCCCATAGGGACGCAAATCATCCTGGTACCCCTATATATATCTTGGGCTATTTAATATTGCTATTTGTTGGTAATCAAATAAAAGATTTTTATCAATACTTTTATATACATCATTTATTAATATTGATTTTCAGTATTTATTCTACATTAGTTTTTGTCAACTACTTCAAGAAAAAAATAGAAATCACTAAAATTTTTATTTTTTTGGCAATTTTTATATCATCTTTCAATTTTTTATTTGGTCTTGAGGTCGTTGGGTTAATTCCTTATCAATTTGGTATATCTTTATTTTTGATTACATATTTTATTAAATCAATTAATTCTAAAAAAAATTTAAAACTAGCTTTATTTTGTGCACTTTCAATTTCATTGAAAATGACATTTCTTCCATTTGTCATTTCAATATTTATAGCAAAAATATTTCATGAAATAATTGAAAATAAATCTTTTCAAAGATTTTTGAAATTCTTTAGTTTATTTTCTATCTTTTTTTTATTATGTAACTTTCCGATCTTAGGTAGGTTGCCAAAAGTATTTATAGATATTTTTTTTTTAAGAAATGATACATCCATATCACTAAGTAAATTTTTTGAACCTTTTAAAGTTGCGTTTTTAGAATTATCTTCAAATAGTATTTTAACTCTACCTATAATAATAATTTTCTTAATAATATTTTTTTATAATTGCTTTAAATTTTTAATAGATAGAAAAAAAACTATTAACAAAAGTTCAGAATTCTTACCATTAATAGTTTTTAATATACTAATTACATTTTTTTATTTATTTACATTTTTAAATGCTGCTCAAGTTTTTAGTGCAGATTTAATAATAAATAGTTTAGAAAGAGAGAATTTTTTTAGAAATAATTATCCTTATTTAGTATTTATTTTTATTAATTTATACTTATCTAGCAAATATTTCAAAATACGTTTTTTTAAATATGAAAATATAATTTTGATATTTTCTCTTTTATTATTTTTAACTACAGCATTTAACTACATTAAATATAGGGCTATATTTATTGCCGATAAAGAACAAAAAAGAAAAATTCTAATACAAAAAGTAAGTAAATATGTGAATGTTAAAAAAGAAATTATTGCATATTATAATTATGGTTTAGCTTATGGGTTTGGAGACGAGTTAATTCATTTAAGTGGAAACTCACTTGAGGGAAATGAAAGATTTACAGAAGAAATTTTGAATAAATATAAAAATTTTCGATATTTTAGATACAATGATATTATTCTTAATTTTCAAAAAATTAAAGCTTCTAGTAAACATATTAATAATTTTAAAAATTATATTAAAAAATTTGACAAAATTTTAAAGGATAAGTTGCCCAATCTACTATATGAATCTTTGAGTTATAAAACAAAAAATACTACAATGAGCCCATATATTAAAAGAAGTAATGATATCTATAGTTTACAATCAAATACAAATTATGAAAAAGCAAATGCCCTTCTTTTTTCACACCCTAATATTAATACTAAAAACTCTATAAAGGAAAAAGATTTATATAATTATCTAAAAACAAGAATTATTATCAAAAAAAGAGTTGTTTTTATGGTCAAGAACGATAAATGGTTTTTATATTTATTAGAATAAATTATGTATTATAAAAAAATTACCCAATGTAGAATTTGTAAATCTAAGAAAATTAAAAAAGTTTTAGATTTAGGTAATCAGGCATTTACTGGAAAGTTCCCTACTTCTAATAAAAAAAATATTAGCAAGTCCCCTTTATCTATTTCGCTTTGTTTAAAATGTAAATTTGCTCAGCTTTCTCATAATTTTAAAAGCTCTTACTTATATAACCTAGAGTATGGTTATGAATCTGGAATAAATTCAACAATGAAAAACCACCTTTTTAAAATTGCCTATAAAATAGCCAAACTAAAGAAACTTACAAAAAGTAGTATAGTTGTAGATATAGCTTCTAATGATGGCACCCTTCTAAATTCTTATAGTGAAGATGTAATAAAAGTTGGAATTGATCCAATACTAAACAGATTTAAAAACAAATACAAAAATATTAACCATAAAATCTCAGATTTTTTTTCTTATAAAGGTTTTAAAAAACTTAATTTAAATAAAAAAGCAGACATTATTACAGCTTTTGCTGTTTTTTACGACATAAATGACCCAAATCAATTTTTATCTAATATTAAAAAGTGTTTAGATAACAAAGGAATATTTATAATTGAACAATCAAATCTAGCTCATATGATTAGGTTAAATTCTTTTGATACAATTTGTCAAGAACACTTAGGATATTATTCAACAAGTGTAATAAAAAAATTACTTGAAAAAAACAAATTAAAAATTTTTGATCATGAATATAATGTAAGCAATGGTGGAAGCTCAAGATATTATATTGTACATAAAGAAAATAAAGAGATTCTAATCAATAAGAAAAATATCAATAAAGCACTAGACTTTGAAAAAAAATTTAAACTTGATAAAATTGATACATATTTAGCATTTGAAAAAAAAATTCAAAAAATAAAAAAAATCTGTAATAAAAAAATTGAATCAATACTTAATTTAAAACAAACAATTCATGGTTATGGTGCTTCTACAAAGGGAAATGTTATTTTACAGTATTTTAATATTGATAATAAACAAATTAATTTTATTTCAGACAGGAACCCATTTAAAAATAACAAATACACACCTGGAACTAAAATAAAAATAATTTCAGAAAAAAAATCTCGTAGTTTAAAACCTAATTATTATTTTGTTTTACCTTGGCACTTTAAAAAAGAAATTCTTAAAAGAGAAATTAAGATTAGAAGAAAAAACACCAAATTTATCTTCCCGCTCCCAAAATTTTCAATTATTTAATGTTAACAAAAAATTTAATTATAATACCAACTTATAATGAAGCAATTAATTCAAATCTGATTTATAAAAGAATAAGAGCAACCAATATACATTCAGAGATATTATTTATTGATGATAATTCTCCTGATAACACGTCTTTAGTTGTAAATGAAATTATTGAGAGTGATAAAAAAGTACACTTAATAAACAGAAGAAAAAAGCTAGGTATTGGGTCTGCTCATAAAGATGGTTTTATATGGGCAAAAAGGAGAGAATTTGATCATGTAACTACAATTGATGCTGACATGTCTCACAACCCTGACTTAATACCTTATATGTTAAAGAATATAGAAAAATATAATATAATTATTACAGGTCGTTTTTTAAAAGAAGATACTCTTGAAGAGTGGCCATTAATTAGAAGGATTATCACAAGAACAAGGCATAAAGTTGTAAAACTATTACTTGGGGTTCCATATGATACATCTGGTGCTTTTAGATGTTATAATTTTACTCAAGTAAAAATAGAAGATCTACTTATGGCTAAAGATAATGGCTATTCTTTTTTTTGGGAAAGTCTTTTTCTTTTGTATAAAAAGGAATATACAATTTTAGAAATTCCAATGAAACAACCTAGGCGAATACATGGATCTTCCAAAATAAGTGTAAAAGATATTTTTAGAGCTATTACTTATTTAATATATTTTTATTTTAAAAAAAAATTTTAATAAGTTTTCGATTAAATTTATTAATACAAATAAGATTCTCATGTTTTTTTTTAATCAATGAGTATTTAAATAATTTATCATTTTTAAAAGAATAAATTTCATAATTCATCTTTTTTAATATTTTACTCATAGCAGAGAAGTTTAAATCGTTTTTTTCAACCATTAAAATTGGTTTAAATTTTTTTATTGTTTTTAGTAAACCCAAAATAACTAAATGTTCTGTACCTTCTGTATCAATTTTTATAAAAAAAGGATTAAATTCATAAATGTCTATAGGTTTAAAATCACATAAAACTTTTTTAATATTAATTTTTTTCATTAAATTCTTTTGAAATATCCCTCTTCTCAAACTATCTTTAACGTAGGATAACTTTACAGAAGACTGTGCATCCAAACTGTAACCTCTAAAAAAAGGAATAAATAAGTCTATTGTTTTTTTTTTATCCAAAACACCAAATAAATTAAACTGAAAGTTATTAATTTTTTTTTTTGTTAACAATAATTTTTTCTTAAGAAGTTTATTAGGTTCAAATGATATAATTTTATTCTTTTTATTAAATAACCTAATAGATCTAGCTGAAACTCCATTGTTAGAACCTATGTCCAAAATAACTTTATTATTATTTTTGATAAACTTTAAAATTCTAAATTCTTTTTCATAAAAGAAAAAATATAAATAATTTTGATACAAATATTTAGACAATAAATATAAATATATATTAGATCTTGTTATTTTTTCTAATAAAGTCATTTTAAAAATATTTTTTTATTAATAATATTTAATTGCCAAGTTAAAGTGTTTTTTATCTTTTTTTTTAAGTAGTTTTTGAACATAGTTATTTCTTTTTTTTATTCTAGTTTAATGGTATTCACAATTAATTTAAGCTTATGAAAAAAAAATGTTTAATAATTTCTGATAATAATAAATTTGATTTGGGATTATTAGAGGAGTTAATTAAAAATAAAGAGTTCAACTATGATGTTAATGTTATTATCACTTTATATGAGATAGATGAATATAATGAAAAAAAATTACCAGACATAAAAAAATATTCTCTCAATGATATATCATTAAGTTATGTTAAAAATTTTAAAGACATTATTGAACTAGACGAAGATATAATAAATAAAAATTCTAATTCACAACTAAATCATGCAAAAGGACTTACTTTTGTAACTCCTGATAATACATTTACACTTAATGAGTTGAGAGATGAATATTTTTCTGATTTAAAGTTTGTTTTAAACTTATTGGATGAATTTAAACCAGATACTGTATTTTTCCTTAACATTCCTCATGATCCAAAAACATTAGTCTTAAGTCAACTTTGTATTAATTATAAAATAAATCAAGTTGTATTAAGGGAAACACTTCCAGCAACTTTTGTTTTGGAAGATGCTAAAAGAGAACCTTTTGACAATAAACCAAAAATAATCAATAAAGCTGAATTAAAACCTATAATAAAAGACTTTATAAGTTTTAAAGCTTTTTCTAATCCCCTTTTTCAAATATTTCGAAATCATACATTGGTCAGAAATAAAATTTTTTCTCAAAATTTAATAATATCTTTCTTAATTTACTTTTTTTATAGATTTGTAAGCTATTTATTCTGTCAATTCAAAAATTTAATAAAAACAATAATATATATTTATATTAAAACTTTTAAGATAAATATTAAAATAAATTTTAATAATCCATTATTTGCTTATGAAAATTGGAAAAAAAAAAAATTTAAACTAGCTGAGTCTAAAACTAATGAGTTTCATTTTGCACATATTTTATTTAAAGAAGAATTGAAAAAATTTTTTTATTTTAGGAAATATTTAAAAAATTGTACAAAAATTGTATCTAATGAGAAATTCATTTATTTTCCTCTACATTTTCAACCAGAAGCAACAACAATTCCTTATGGAAATTTTTTTTATGATCAAATTCAAGCCATAAAATTATTATCTTCTCATTTAGATAATAATATTAAAATTTTTGTTAAGGAACATCCTGATACATTTAATTTAGCAAGACATGCTTGGACCAGAGGAACTTGGGGAAGAGATAGACACTATTATGATGATTTGTTAAAAATAAATAATGTCCAATTATTAAATTTAGACTCTACAACTGATGAAGTCTTAGATCAATGCATGTTCGTTGCAACAATAGCCGGAACTACAGCACTACAATCAGTTCTTAAAAATAAACCATCTTTAATTTTTGGTGATGCTTGGTTTAGGGAATGTGAAGGAGTGCATTTGGCTAAAAATGCAAAAGATATTATAAAATTTTTAGATAATAAAATTTATGAAAAAGGTGTTGAAAAAGATAAAGTAAATAGTTTTTTTAATAACCTTAATTTTAATTCTTTTGAGGCTTCAAAAACTGAAATATCACTTTCAAACATTGAGCATGAAATTCAAGATGCCTCAGCTATAATAATTAAAAGAATAAATGAAATTGAAAATAATATTATATGAAATTTAAGATAAAAATTGATCATTATAAATTAATTATAATTTTATCTTTTCTTTCTATATTTATAATAGACCTGATATACTTTATAAAAAAAAACATTTTTTAATTAATATTTTTTAGAATTATTTTTAAAGCTACATTTGCCTGAACTGTGTTCATTTTTAAACCATTTATATATTTAATCTTAAATACTTTACTATTTTTTTGTAGTTTTGTGACTAAGGGCTTGTAAACTAAATCGAAAATTGTAGCACTTTTTTTTAGGTAAGAAATGTGATTCAATGATAATGAGGATTTATTAACAAATTTCTTTTTAAGATCACTACCCAATGGTGAACAATTTATAAATAAATCTATTTTCTTTATGTCCTCAATAAATAATTTTTTTCTTTCGACTACTCTCTTATGTGAAGAAAATTCCCTATGATTCCTTGATGAAACAATAATAAAATTGGTGTTTTTATATATTTTTAAAAATACTCTTAGAATTGCTTTTCCAGTTCCGCCAATTCCAAAAATCATTATGTTTTTTTTTTTGACATTTTTTATAGAGTCTAGTGCTCCCATTACGTCAGTATTAAAACCTAATAATAGCTTCTTTTTTTTTATTATTAAATTTATAGAATTTGAATACATGCTTATTTTATCTCCAAATTTTACATATTTAACTACTTTACTTTTAAATGGCATTGTTACAGCCGATGCTAAAAAATTTTTATCTAATTTAAATTTTTTTAAGACGTAAGATAGTTTTTTTGGATAAACTTCTTTAGCACTCATTTTACATTTAATTTTTTTTTTTTTGAAAAAATTTTGCCAAATTTTTACTGATCTGGGTTTATTAAGAGGATATCCAATAATATGACAATACATAAAAGTTTTACTAATTAATTGTTAAATAATTTTTTTATTAAAAATTTTAGCTACCTTTTTTGATTTTATAATGAGATTTTTAAATTCTCTATAGTTTAATGGCTGCAAAGGATCAACAGCCGAATTTTTTGGATCTGGATGTACTTCAATTATAAGTCCATCACAACCAGCTGCTATTGAGGCATAAGTTAAAGGTGGTACCCACGGTGCCCAAAAAGATGCATGTGATGGGTCGGATATTATGGGAAAATTAACTAACTCTTTTAAAGCAGGGATTGCCTGAATATCTAATAAAAATCTAGAAGTTTCTCTATGCGTGTGTGGTGCCACTATTCCTCTTTCGCATAGTATAAGCTTGCTATTTCCTTCAACCAAAATATGTTCTGCTGCGCCTAGCATATCTCTAAGACTTGAACCAAAATGTCTCTTGAGAATAATTGGCTTATTTGTTTTTGCCACTTCTTTTAAAAGTTCCAAATTTTGCATATTTCTTGATCCTATTTGCAAAATATCTGCTGTTAAATTTATTCTATCCAAGTACTGAATCTCGGTAACTTCTGTTACGATTTTCATTCCAAGGTGCCTCTTAACTTCATCCAACCAATCCATTCCCTGACTCATTGTATCTCTATACTGTTTTGACCTATAGGGAAATGTCAGTGGTTTGTAAGAATGTCCCCTTAAAATTTTTACACCAATTTTTTTTAAAAATTTTGCAACATCAAAAATTAATTTTCTACTTTCAACTCCATTTGGTCCAGCAATAATAGGAATATTTTTTTTTGAAAATATAATATCTTTTGAAATTTTAATTATAATTTCGTTTTTTTTAGAAGTTATTTTTTTAAGTTTAAATTTTATATCATCTAAAGATATATCTTTTGTTGGTTGTTTGTTTGTTAGATTTGCTACAAATAATTTATTTTTTTTCATTTATTGCCTAATTTACTATTTATATTTTTGACTATATTAAAATTTTTTTTTCTTAAAATAGTGTTATATATCGAGTGTATTAACTCCAAAACATAAATATTATTTTTTATTTCAAGGTTTTGTGAAGATCTTTGTTTATTGCTTATAAATTCATCTAAGATTTTTTGATGTCCGAATCCCATTCCACTAACAGGTCCTAATCCTAACTTGAATTGCTCTGATACTTTTTTGATATTAATTAATTTTTCTTTTTTATACATATGAAAAGTATTTAAACTAATACCTTTTACCACACATCTCCCTTTATCGCCTATCACATCAATTGAAGATTTATAATCTCTATCAGCTCTTGTAGTTGCTTTTAATGATGAAAAAACTCCGCTTTTATGTACAAAATTAATTATAATTAAATCTTCAGCTTCAAGTTTCTTTTT
>Ga0307986_10003840_pt1 | contig 10337 bp, 10 predicted proteins | sample EllFjometageno82_FD_203170 | JGI IMG/M metagenome (GOLD analysis project Ga0307986, IMG submission 203170) | Marine microbial communities from Ellis Fjord, Antarctic Ocean - #82 | ecosystem: Environmental > Aquatic > Marine > Unclassified | place: Southern Ocean | collected 2014-10-09
AAACTCTTCATCTATCTTCTCTTGTCTACCCGCAAACCAGAAATTCAAAATTACAAATGCTAATAATGAACCCTGACATGTCATATAATATGACAGTGGATATCCAAAAGGTTTGATGCTAGACGCTTCCATTTCGGCTCCGAAAAAAAAGATGCCAATTGAGAATACAAACCAGATTGCTAAAGTAACAAATAGCAAAACCCTAGTTTTTCCCCAGTGTTGTTCTTGTTTTGACATTTTTATCTCCCTATTAGGTTAAAAACGAAACCTTACTTATAATGGAGTGGATTGAAACCCCTAAAAAAGCTCGAATTGATTAGGTTTTTCCAATATAGAACAGTTAGGAATAAGAAAATGCTGAAATATAAACTCAAAATAAAAGACATAAAACTTGAGGATTTTAAGGTGTATTTATTTGCTTTATTTAAAGGAATTCTTCCAAAGAAAAAAATTAAGAATATTGAAGACCTCACATCATTCATTCAAAAAAAAGCAGCGTGGGTATCTCAGGTAACTTTATATAATTACCTAAAAACAAGAATGGGGACAAAGTGGGTATTACATTTTGATGATGAAATTTTTTTAGCATCTATTAATAAAGCTAAATGGAATATTTATTCTATAGCACTCCAAGATCTTACTTTTTATAGTTTATCATATCTGAATGTTTTTTGTAATTATCAAGATATGACCAGGGCCAATTATATTTATGATCAAATTTTGATCAAGGAAGTACAGAATGGAATGCCTGAAGAGGTTATTTTACAAGCAAAAGAAAAATTTAAAGAAAGATTAAAAAAAATTGATTGGAATATATATTATAAATCTTGGCCATTTAATGAGAGTGCGTTAACTTTATACGAATGGGCACCAGTTGCCGAAGAATTAAAAACTTTAGATAGAAAGATAGTATTAAATTCTATGATTTTAAAATGGGATAATATTAAAGAAGAGTTTATAAAATTAATTAATATTTAAATATTTTTTCTATCGTCAACTAAACTTTGAACAACACTTGGATCTGCTAAAGTTGAAGTGTCCCCTAATTGATCATGTTCGTTAGCTGCAATTTTTCTTAAAATTCGTCTCATAATTTTTCCAGATCTTGTTTTGGGAAGCCCAGAAGAAAAATGAATAATATCTGGTGTTGCAAGGGGTCCAATTTGTTTTCTAACCCAAAGTTTTAAATCTCTTTCAAGATCTAAATTGTAGTTTTCTCCAACATTTAGAGTTACATAACAATATAAACCATTTCCCTTGATGTCGTGTGGGTAACCAACAACAGCAGCTTCAGCAACTTTTGGGTGTGCCACGAAAGCACTTTCTATCTCAGCCGTCCCAAGATTATGGCCAGAAACAATAATTATATCATCAACACGACCTGTGATCCAGTAATAGCCATCTCCATCTCTCCTAGCACCATCACCAGTAAAATACTTTCCTTCAAATTGAGAAAAATAAGTATCAATAAATCTTTGATGATCACCATAAACAGTTCTCATCTGTCCAGGCCAAGATTGAGAGATGCACAATCGCCCTTCCCCAGCACCTTTAATTTCATTTCCATTTTTATCCATTATAGCAGGCTTAATTCCATAAAAAGGTTTGCTCGCAGATCCAGGTTTTAAATTCATAGCACCTGTTTGTGGAGTGATTAAAATTCCACCAGTTTCAGTTTGCCACCAAGTGTCGACTATAGGACACATAGAATTACCAACTGTTTTGTAATACCACATCCAAGCCTCAGGATTTATTGGCTCACCAACAGTTCCTAATAATTTTAATGATTTTCTTGAAGTTTTTTTTACAGGCTCATCACCCTCTCTCATTAATGCTCTAATAGCAGTTGGTGCCGTGTAAAAAATGTTAACTTTATACTTATCGATTATTTGCCACCACCTTGAGCTATCAGGGTAGGTTGGAATTCCTTCAAACATAATAGTTGTGGCACCATTAGCAAGAGGACCATAAACTATGTAGCTATGCCCTGTTACCCAGCCAATATCAGCAGTACACCAATAAATATCCTTAGGCTTGTAGTTAAAAACATACTGGTGAGTCATTGAAGCATAAACCATATAACCACCAGTAGTATGTAAAACTCCTTTTGGCTTACCAGTAGAACCAGACGTATAAAGAATGAATAGTGGATCTTCAGCATTCATTTCCTCAGGTTCACATTTAGTTGGTACATCTCTAATTAAATCATCATACCAAACATCTCTTTTTTTTACCCAATTAATATTATTGCCAGTTCTTTTTACAACAATACATTTCTTAACATTTGGACATTTGTCTAATGCTTCATCTGTGATTTTTTTTAAGGGAATAATTTTACCACCTCTAACGCCTTCGTCAGCAGTAATTATATATTCAGATGCACAATCATTAATTCTTCCTGAAATCGAGTCAGCGGAAAAGCCACCAAAAATGATGGAATGAACAGCTCCAATCCTTGCGCAAGCTAGCATTGTGATTGCAAGCTCAGGGATCATGGTTAGATAAATTGTAACTCGATCACCTTTTTTAATTCCTAATTTTTTTAAACCGTTTGCAGCCTTAGAAACTTCTTGGTGCAGTTGTTTGTAAGAAATTTTTCTAGTGTCTTTTGGATTATCACCAACCCAAATAATTGCGGTTTTATCTTTTTTATCCTTTAAATGTCTATCAATACAATTTGCAGAAGCATTTAAAGTCCCATCTTCATACCATTTAATTTTTACCTCTTGTTTACTATATTTTACATTTTTGATTTTTTTATAAGGCTTTATCCAATTTATTCTTTTTCCTTCTTTTTTCCAAAATTCATTATTGTTTTTAATGGAGTCAGAATATTTTTTTTGATACTGGAGTTTGTTTGCTAAAGAACTTTTTACCCACTCAGGCTTAGTTTTGAAAATTAGTTCACTTGTATCATTCGGTCTTGATTTTTTTTTAGAAGTTATTATTTTCTTCTTCTTGGCAGTAGTAACTTTTGATTTTTTTTTTTTAATATTTGATTTTTTATTATTTTTTGGCATAAAATATTATTTAAATAATACTCATCTTATTTAAAATTTTCCAGCTTTTTACATCTATTGGCATTACAGATAACCTGCTTTGTCTAATAAGCGATAAATGGTTTAGAGATTCGGTTCTTTTAACCTCTTCAAGGGTTACACTTTTACTTAACTTTTTCTTAAACTTTACTTGAACAGCAACAAATCTTCCACTTTTGTCCGTTTTGTCTAAAAAAGCCTCTTTAATAATTTCAACTATACCAACAATTTCTTTCCCAATATTTGAATGATAGAAAAAACAAAGGTCTCCTTTCATCATACTTCTTAAATTTTTAGCTGCTTGATAGTTTCTGACCCCATCCCAGGCAGCTCCTTTTGCACCAGCTTTTTTTTGTTGATCAATTGACCACACATTAGGTTCTGATTTCATTAACCAATACTGCATCTAATTGTTTCTCCAGTGTTTACTTACGTTATTGAACATATCAGTTTCATAATACGCCATTTTATTTAAATACGTGCTATAGAAAGTGCTATACATTGTTTTATAGTTGATTAATAATTTTTTTCTAATCTTCTTTTTATAATCTAATTTTGAAATACTCAAAATATACCTTGGATAAGTACTAAATTTTTCGATAGGAACAATGTTTGTTTTAACAACATCATTTTAACTTTTTATATTATCTAAAAATTTGAGTTGCTAAACTATCAGCTTTTTTAATGTGATATATCTTCCATTTTTTTTCTCCCTCATGATTAAAAGTGGTAATATTCAATAAAGTTCACTAAAATTATTTATGAAAGTTTTTTTTGATTATGCAATATTTACACTTCAGCGATTTGGTGGAATGTCAAATTATATCGTAAACTTAGTAGAAAATTTTTCAGATCAAGTTGACCCATTAATTATTTCACTATTTTATAAAAATCATTATCTAAAAAATAGTAATTTTGCAGATAAGTTAATTTTCTATAACACGGTTGGTTCTTTGGTAAAGTATGTCAATAAAGCCAATAAAATATATTTTGATTATAGATTAAAGAATAAAAATCCAGATATAATACACTTAACGTATTTTAATGAAAAAAATTTTTATGCCTCAAAAGCAAAAAAAGTAATTACAGAATATGATTTAATAAAAGAAAAATTTTATGCTGAAAAATATCAAGGTCAAATTGAATATAAAAAAAAATTATTTGAAAAAGTTGACCAAATAATTTGTATTTCCAGCAATACAAAAAAAGATCTTCAACAGGAGTATTCAATAGATGCTTCTAAAATTTCAGTTGTTCATTTGGGCGTTAACAAAGATAAAAATGTTAGAGAAAGATCTTTAAACATAAGACCTTTTATACTTTACGTTGGGTTAAGACAAAGATATAAAAATTTTATAAATGCGATCAAGGCTTATGCGAGATCAAATAAACTTAAATTAAATTTTGATTTTGTTTGTTTTGGAGGCGGAAGCTTTTCAAAAATTGAAGAAGAGTTGTTTAGGAGTCTTTCATTAGATAGAAGTAGAATTCATTACTTTGAAGGAGATGAGTTAGATTTAAATTATTTTTACCAAAAGGCTCGAATATTTATTTACCCTTCATTGTACGAGGGATTTGGCATACCACTTTTAGAAGCAATGAATATGGAATGCCCAGTCATGTGTAGTGATACAAGTTGTTTTCCTGAAATAGTCAATGACGCAGCAATATTATTCGACCCAACAGATATAGATTCATTAGAATTTAAAATGGAAAAATTAATCTATGACGATCAATTATTATTAAATTTAAAAAAAAAGGGTAACGACAACCTAAATAATTATAGTTGGAAAAAATGTGCAGATGAAACAGAAAAATTATATAAAAAAATAATTTAATTGAAGAATATGAGAAAATATAAATGTCACTCCTTGATTATTTCAAGTAATAACCAGTATTGCATAAGTAGTAATAATTACTTATATTAATTTTATGCGAGAAGCCACATACTCCTACGTAAAAAATTTATTTAACATCGAGCAGATTAAAGAAATTAACATTAATATTAAAAAAAACCTTAATGTTAATATAAATGATGCACCTGCAATAAGTGCTAAAAAAACCTCAGATGTAAAATTCCTTAAGTTAGGTGCAATACAAATGCATATATTTCCATTTATTGACTATTGTCAAACAGCCAATATATCTAGTTTTGGATTTGATCTGCATCAATTGACTTCTCAAAAAATTTTAAATTATAATTCCTATGAAAGAGGAAGTGAATATACTTGGCATATAGATGCGACACCAACATCTCCTATAAAAGATATAAAACTAACTTGTTTATTAAACCTTTCTGAGGAAAAATATGAAGGTGGAGAATTAATCTTATTTAAGGGGGAAGAGGTTCTGTGTAAAGAGTTTAATGAACCAGGTAGTGCAGTGGTATTTCCTTCTTTTACAAATCATAAAGTAAATAAATTAATTTCAGGAACTAGAAACACTTTAGCATTGTGGATGTCTGGACCAAAGTTTAGGTAATATTTTTTGATTATAAATTGAAAAAAAATAATCCACTTAATTATTAAAAACTATCTTAAACTTAGCTATAAATAAGTTTTAAAATATAAAGATAAAAAAATTACTTATATAAAATTATACTTGCTAATATCTTGCATTAGTTACAATTCTAGAACTTTATTCCAGCACCCTTTAAAAAAGGTGCATCTTCATCTAACGGCCATCTTGGTTTTGCAGGATGATTTAATTCACTAAATTGTTTTAACTTAAATTTTTCTAACCCAACCATTGCAATCATTGCTGCATTATCCCCACAAAGATTAATTTGGGGGAAGATTGCTTCAAAGCCCTCTTCTTTACAAAGGCTAGTTAATATTTCTCGAATTTTTTTGTTAGCTGCAACTCCACCTGCAACTACAAATCTATTCTTAGTTGCTTGATTCATTTCTTTAAATTCTTCGAAGGCAATTCTACTTTTTTTATATAGTATTTCTTCAATAGTTTTCTGAAAAGATGCTGCTAAATCATATTTTTCTTGATCAGTTTTGATTTGTTTAGAAATTTTTAAAACAGCAGTTTTTAATCCTGCAAAAGATAAGTTACACCCACCTTTATAAAATATTGGTTTAGGCAATACATATTTTTTTGGATCACCTTTTTTTGCATATACTTCAATTTGGGGTCCGCCAGGAAATTCTATGCCTAATAATTTTGCCGTTTTATCAAAAGCCTCTCCTACAGCATCATCAATAGTGGTTCCTAATCGTTTATAACTTCCCAAACCTTGAACGCTTAAAAATTGAGTGTGTCCTCCAGAAATTAAAAGTAGAAGGTATGGGTAATTTAATTCAGAGTTTAGTTTAGGGCTTAATGCATGACCTTCTAAATGATTAATAGCCATAAAAGGTTTATTAAGTGAAGAAGCCATAGCCTTTCCAAAACTTAAACCAACTGACAAACAAACTATAAGACCAGGCCCAGCAGTTGATGCTACAGCATCTATCTCTTCCATCTTTATTCCACTATCATTAATTGCTTTTTTTGTGATTGAATCAATTTTTTCTATGTGTGATCTTGCTGCAAGTTCAGGAACAACACCTCCAAATTCTTTATGAACATCAATTTGACTCGAAACAATATTTGATAAAATTGTTGGGATACCTTGCTCATTCTCAGTTACAATAGAAGCAGCTGTTTCATCACAGCTTGATTCAATTCCTAATATTATTGGCTTTTTATTCATTAAATTAGTTTTTATTAATAATACAATCTCAATATAAGTATGGAGTATAAAGCAATTAAATGAAAAATAAAAAAATTATTATAGGTTCAAGAGGAAGTAAATTAGCACAGATCTATGCTAAAAAAGCTCAAGAAGAAATTCTAAGCTATGCAAAAGATTTTGGAATTGAAGAAGTAAACATTAAAAAAATTGTAACTAAGGGTGATCAAGTTCAAGATAAAAGATTATCTGAAGTGGGAGGTAAGGGTCTTTTTTCTAAAAATATAGAAATTGAGTTGTTGGATAAAAAAATAGATATAGCCGTTCACGCATTAAAAGATATGCCCTCTGAAGAAACTGAAGGATTATTAACAAATTGTTTTTTAAAAAGAAATGATCCAAGAGAAGTTTTAATTAGCAGAGACAATAAATATTTAAAAGATTTAGCTCCAAATTCAATTATTGGAACATCTTCGTTCAGAAGAGAGTTTCAAATTAAAGAAATAAGAAAAGATCTTGTGTGTAAATTAATAAGAGGAAATGTTGACACAAGAATAAAAAAACTTAATGAGAATTTATATGATGCAATTATCTTATCTTATGCAGGAATTAATTCTTTGGGATTAAATCAAAATATATCTCAAACTTTTTCTACTTCAGAAATAATACCTTGTGCAGGGCAAGGAGTTATTGCTTTGCAATGTAGGGATAATGATGAGGAGCTAATTGAGTTATTGAAAAAAGTTAATCATGAACCAACACACAATTCTATCAAAGCTGAAAGAAATGTTTTAAAAGTTTTAGAAGGAGATTGTGAAACAGCGGTAGGAGTGTTTGCTAGTATTAATGGTAATAAAGTTAATCTTGAAGCTGAGCTTTTTTCATTAGATGGTAGCAAAAGGTTCTACTTAAAATCATCTGAAAATATAAATAGAGCTAATGAACTAGGAATAGAGATGGGAAAAACTCTTAAAAAGATATCTAATAATTCTTATAAAAAATAATATGCATATCTTGCTCACAAGACCATTAGAAGATTGTCATGAAATGATATTAAAGTTTCAATCACTTGGTCATGAAGTTTCTCACTTACCCCTAATTAATATTGAGGGTTTAAAATATGAGTCTTTAAATTATTCTAAGTTTAGAGGAATCATTTTTACAAGTTCTAACGCAATTAAATTTTTAGATATAAAAAATATTGATAAAAAAACAGTATGCTTTTGTGTGGGAAGTGCTACCGAAAAAAAAGCTAGAAATAGTGGTTTTCAAAATGTTTTTGCTGCTGAAGGGAATGTTGATAATTTAAAAGAATTAATTTTACAAAACTTTAATTCTTCTGAAGGAAAGCTTCTTTATATTTGTGGGGAAGTCATTTCTAGCAATTTAGATCAGGATCTAATTTCAAATGGTTACACTGTAGAACGAGTCATCAACTATAGAGCCAATGCAATTGAAAAGTATGATGAAGACTTTATTGAAAAAATAAAATTAAAAATGCCAGAAATCACTTATATTTACTCACAAAACAGTGCCATTAACTTTTTAAAAATAATTAAAAATTATCAGCTAGAAACCTTATGGATGAATACTAATTTAATGTGCATTGGTGAAAAAACCTCTTCAATTCTTAACGAAATTAAGTGGAAAAAAATTTTTCTTTTTAACCCTGGAGAAGAAGAATTTTTACTATATAAAATTTAACTATGGACATATTTAGTAATTTTAGTGACCTGTTTATTTCTGTTTGGTCTAATGGAATTCGTGGAGTTGATATTTTTCAAATACTTATTGGTATAGGAATATTTTTTATTTTCTTAGTTTTTAGAGGAATAATAAGTAAAGTTATTATTAAAAGACTAGAAGCTATTGCAAAGAGAACTACAAATAAATTAGATGATACGTTCGTTCATGCAATGGTGGGACCTGCTAGATTTTTACCGATTGTTTTAGGATTTTTTATTGCAAGTTACTACATGTCTTTTGGTGAGGACGCTAGAGCTGTAGTTGATACAATCAATCGAACTTTAATAACAATTTTAATTTTTTGGTTAATCCATCAAATCGTCGAACCAATTTCTTATATATTAAGTGGACTAGATAAAATGTTAACTCGCGAGTTAATTGGCTGGATTATTAAATCTTTAAAAATTTTAATTTTTATTTTAGGCTTAGCAGCAGTACTTGAACTCTGGGGAATAAAAATAGGACCAATTATTGCTGGACTTGGTTTGTTTGGTGTTGCTGTTGCCTTGGGCGCACAGGATTTATTCAAAAATTTAATTTCAGGAATTTTAGTATTGGTAGAAAAAAGATTTAAAATTGGTGATTGGATTCTTGTAGAAGGTATTATTGAGGGCATTGTTGAAAAAATTGGTTTTAGATCAACTGTCTTAAGGAAATTTGATAAGTCTTTAGCTATAATTCCTAATTTTCAATTTGCTGAAAATGCAGTTATCAATATCAGTGAAACAACTAACTGGAGAATAGATTGGGCAATAACTCTTCAGTATGACACTACAGTTGATCAGTTAAAAAAGATAAGGAATGAAATCGAAAATCATATTAAAAAAAGTGATGATTTTGCTAATGCTGTAGGAATTGCTGTACGAGTTGAAAAGTTTTCAGATAGTTCCATAGATATGAGAGTTAGATGTTTTACTACTTCTAATAGTTTTAGTACGTGGTTAGAGGTTAAAGAAAAACTTGCAATCGAAATTAAACAAATTGTTGAAGGAAATAGTGCAGCTTTTGCTTTTCCAAGTCAGTCAATTTATATTGAGAAGAAATGATAGCTATTTTTTATTTAGTACTTCAGCTGTTAAAACTTTATTATTATGTAGTTTTGGCTAACGTCGTAATTAGTTGGCTTGTTTCTTTTAATATTTTAAATACTCAAAATAGGTTTGTTAATTCCATTTTAGAGATGACTTACCGATTAACTGAACCAATGCTTAATAGAATAAGAAGATTTCTTCCAAATTTAGGATCACTAGATATTTCACCGGTAATTTTACTAGTATTGATTTGGTTTATAGAAATGTGTATGCACCTATACATAAAACCAATGATTTTATAAATAGATTTTATGATCTTAATAGATGGAAAAAAAATTGCAGCTGAGCTTAGAGAAGAACTAAGAAAAGAGGTTGTAGAACTAAAAGCTAAACATAATAAAATTCCAGGACTTACAGTAATATTAATTGGAGATATGGCTCCTAGTCAAATTTATGTTCGTATGAAAGAAAAGGCTGCGAATGAAGTGGGGTTAAAATCTGAAGTAATTAGATACCCAGAAGCTGTGGAAGAAAAAATAGTTTTAGATAAAATCGAAGAACTCAATAAAGATGAAAATATTTCAGGAATTCTAGTTCAATTGCCTTTACCAAAACATATTGATAAAAAAAAAGTGATCGAAACTATTTTACCCGGAAAGGATGTTGATGGGTTTCACCCGATGAATGTTGGTAATCTTTCATCAGGTTATGATAGTTCAGTTCCTTGTACACCCTTAGGATGTTATTTAATGATTAAAAAAATTGAACCAAATTTAAGTGGAAAAAAAGCAGTTATGATTGGTAGATCAAATCTAAATGGTAAACCAATGGCACAACTTC
>Ga0307986_10003841_pt1 | contig 10336 bp, 16 predicted proteins | sample EllFjometageno82_FD_203170 | JGI IMG/M metagenome (GOLD analysis project Ga0307986, IMG submission 203170) | Marine microbial communities from Ellis Fjord, Antarctic Ocean - #82 | ecosystem: Environmental > Aquatic > Marine > Unclassified | place: Southern Ocean | collected 2014-10-09
GTTCCTAGTTGAGGCCCGTACAGAACTACGGAAGATTCTTGAGATATAAATACGGATATCGACAAGCACGCTTAGGGGTTTATGTCAACGTCCTAGTATAAAATAATTCTTGACAAAATGCTTCATTCGTAGTATACTTCTAGAAATTAAAACTATATAGGTAACACATGAAAAAGATATTAATTCCATTACTTTTAGCGTCTTCACTGGTGTATGCACAAGACGACAGTACTGTAACGCCTGGGGATACTATTACTACAGATAGTACAACGAGAAGTGACGTAAACAGTACTTCGACTACTACATTAAAGTCTCCACCACCTTCGGCAATTAGTCCGACGATGAATATATCAAACTCGGACTTATGTACGGTTGGAGTTGCGGGTGCAGTGCAAACCCAGATACTGGGTATCTCCATGGGTACTACTATGAGAGATATGAACTGTGAAAAGCTGAAGAATGCAAAGACTCTTTACGATATGGGCATGAAAGTTGCAGCAGTATCAGTAATGTGTCAGGACAAGCGTGTATTTGATGCAATGTTAATGGCAGGAACACCTTGCCCCTATGATGGTATGATCGGCGATGATGCAAAAGCTGGCTGGGAAACTCACACTGCAGAGCAGCCTGTAGAAGAAGAAGAAGCGGAGAGTATGGATGAAACTACTAAACAGACACTTTGGGCTACTGGCGGTGTCGCTAGTCTGCTCCTCTTACTCTTACTCTGAAGAAGTCTACGGCAGCAGTACTAATGCTGCTAGCTTTGGATATAACTGGGTAATGCAAAACATTCTGCCGCAGCAAGCTGGTCTTACTGTAGGGAATGTTATTTATCGTTATACGGCAGTGAAAAATATTGATGATCCAATGCTCGTCCATGTACAAAACGAGAATGCTTTAGGCGATGGGTATATATTTCGAGAAACAGATGATTGGTCTGGGCTCGAGGGTAACACAATCTATAAAACAGTACCCATAGGAGATATTCCTATAGATTACTGGGGTAACGGCTCTATCGAGGTCGAAGGTATAGGAAGTGTCGTAGATCCTTCTGTAATTTATACTTATCGTTATGATACATGCTTTGACCCACAAACAGACCCGTCTTGCGAAGGATATCAAGCACCTTACAATCTTTCGGACATACTTCCAGAAGAATACGTGGATCCTGAGCAAGAAGAGTTTCTACGTTTAGAAATGGAAAAGCAATACAAACTCGAACAAGAAAAAGAACAAGAAGAGTTTGAACGCAAAAAAAGAAGAAAGAAAGTTAAAGTAGACCTTGAAAAAATGCTTGGAGGTCTCAATATGCAAATGATGACAGACTCAGCCTCTCTCCAAGAGCAGGCGCTATTTGCAATGAATTACATACCAGCTTCTTATAAGTCTGCTCTTAATGGTGGACAGTACGAAGATGTACCGATGTTGAAAGATGGGTATATACCCAATAATAAAAAAGCTTTGCGAGTTGGTTTAGCCCAACAACGCAAGCACGAAGAAATGCTAGATCTCCAATATGATAAATAATTATCAACAGGGTGCCTCACAGCACTAGGAACTAACTAAATTATGAAAAATAAACTAATCATACTTGCTACTATAATGGCCGCTCCCGTACTTGCAACAGCAACCACTCCGATTTCAGGCAGTGTAGCCTCTAAATGTGTTGTTGTTACAGACACTGACGGTGTGTACGGTAACCCCTCCGCAACTAAACTAAGTACTAGTGCTTCTGATGGTGGAGTACTTCCTATCATTCGCTATGACATTATTACAGCGAGTGCTTACAACGCAAGAATCACAACTCCAATTAGTTTTACTTCCAGCCCTTCTTTAGAAGGAGATGTAGTTAATTGGACAGGCTCTACTGTTGCCAATCAGATGTCAGATGCAAGTATGTCTGCTTTTAATACTGATAAAATAGTATACAATAACACTAGTGAATTCCCTCTAAGTGTTGCAGGAAGCGTATGGTTTGACGTATCTTCAGAAGCAACTTATGGATATAACAAAGCATTTCCAGCGGGATCATACTCAGCAGTTGTAACAGCCGAGTGTATTGCCCAGTAATGCGATTACTTATTATATTGGCTCTAGTCCTAAACGGTGGGTACGCAAGTGCTCACCAGTGGACACCAACATACCCAAAGCTTAAACCCTCTCACATTGTTGGAGTATACACTACCAAAATGGAGCTGTTCAATGCTAGAAGAGAGATAAGCTATTACTCTGTTGGAGTGTTTGATAAAGATTGGAAGAAGGTACCTTTTGCTTCAACACCTTCTCTCCTAAAAGTAGGTTACTTAGATAAAAGGATTGTAGAGGTTTATCTACACAAAAATCACAAAAATAAGGCGCACTATATCTGTTCGAAGTCAAAGATACTAAGTAGCGTGCGAGACCCTTCAATTATAGCATCGAGGATTTGTTCAAAGATCAAATGATATTATGAAAAAATTGTTAATAGTAGTACTGGTATGTGGAAGCTTTGCGGCTTGGGGAGAATCGAGTTCTTTAAATTTGAACTTGCCAAACTCTCCACAAACTTATGCTTCTGATAGGATACGTGCTGGAAATTTTGAGTGCCAGAATGCGATTGGAGCTGCGACTAATTTTGAGTTCGGAGTGGTCGGCTTTCTGAACAATAATACTGGTAATCCTTATAATAACGTATACAACAACAATCCTAGCGAATTTACAATGTCTCCTCAAAATCAAGTCTCAGATGTGGGAGTATACGCTAAGATAAATATTCCCATCGGTGGGCCGAAAGAACGCATCAACTGCAACTCGCTGTATGAGTTAGAACTCCAAGTCAAAAGGATGGAAGTTGAAAAGCTAAAGCAAGAGATTAAAAATCTCAGGAATTTAAGTTTCGTAGATGAAATTGAGGTAGTGGAATAATGGCAGAATTTGAAGTTGGAGGCATGACCTTCAAAGGTGGAAAAGCAGCTGTACTACTTACAGCACTATCAACTCTAGGTGGTACATCTTGGGCTGCATTCGAGTTTTACAAAGATTACATGGATATGAAAGAAGTTGTACAAAATATAGATGTAAATGCTATTGAGTCTCGTAATAAGATTATAGAAACTAAACTCGATGAAGCAATCGAATATACTCGAGACATCAAATCTGGGCTAAGAGACGATATTATCTCTGTAGAAAAGCAAGCCGATAGAGTTGAAGACCAGGTTCGTGACTCTGAAGAAAAAGTACGCGTAATGATTGATAAAGCAAATGAAAGATTCGAAAACAAACGTGACTCTTTAAAATCAGATACGACCCGAGACATGAAGGAACTGGAAGACCGTCTTGGAAAGAAACTGCAAAGAGCACTCGATAACCCGCTAGCTGACTAGACCTGAGAAAAAAATCTCTTGACAACCAACCTCTATTTGAGTATAATTTGAACCATGGCAAAAGAACTAACCACAATTTCTCCTGAAGGGCTGGAGATAGCGAATAGTTATCTACAGTACGGCAATATTCGCGGTGTGTGCGAATATCTTCAGGTACCTGAATCACAGGTAGTCGAAGTCCTTAATAAACGCGAAGTGAAGAAATACATTGATACTATATACTTAGATATGGGCTACCGCAACAAGAACAACATCGGTTCCCTATTAGACGAAATGATCGCATCTAAACTCGAAGAAGCTCAGGAATCTGGTGTCTACTCTAGTAAAGACTTAGCTGATCTATTACAAATGGCTCATAAAATGCGTATTGACGAGATCAAGGCGCAGGCAGATCTTTTGAAAGCCGAAGGAAGCAACATAAAGAACCAGACTAATGTACAGATAAATGATTCTATACCTTTTGGTCAGGGTAATTATGGAAAGCTTATGGAAAAACTACTCAATGGAACAGATTAATAAAACCCCTTCAGATGTTAATTGGAGCGCTGATACCACTGAACGGTTTCATGATTCTGCTCGTCAAATTGATCATGTTGCTTCAGACTTAGCCGTTCATGAAGCTCAGTGCGAAGAAAGGTGGAAGACTACCTTTACAAGACTAGACACGATAGACGTAACTTTACAAAAGATGGATAGCCGCATGCTATCAGTAGGTGGAACCATTATAATGTTCCTGGCAGGAGTAATAGCCGCACTTCTTAATATGGGTTCCTAATGTTATTAGAGATCGCCGCAGCTAATGCGGCTTTCGGTATTATAAAGGAAGCACTTACTAATGGTAAAGAACTATATGAAGTTGCTGACACTGTAGGCTCATATTTTGACAACAAGTCAATAATAGCAAAGAAAGCAAAACAAGGTGGCAATGGCGACGAACTTTCAGCGTTTATGGAATTACAAAGACTAAAGAAAGAAGAAGAGTGGTTAAAAGAATACCTAATTTATGCATGTTACCCCGGAATGTGGGATGCTTGGCTTCAGTTTCAGTCTGATAGAAAAAGACAAAGAGAAGCAGATGCAAAAGCGGAAATATATAAGAAATCTCAAAAAAATAAACTTATAGTTCAATGGCTCACGTGGGGCTCAGTAGTGGCAGTAACAATACCGTTAATATTTTTTGCAATAGTAATGGTTGTTAGTATGCTCTAAATAGGAGATAGTATGAAAAAGCCAAAAAGAAAGCTGCCAAAACGTGGGCAAAGAGCTGCAGGCAACAAGCGGCGTCGGGGAAAGAAATGATTGAGATTTATCAAAAGCGTGCCATATGGTACGTCAAAGAAGAAGGAAAAGACTTAAAAACATTTAGCAGCGAAGAAGCCGCAAAAGCATCTTTAGGATGGTTAGATACTTGTGAATGCGAGGACTGTGATTGCGATCCTTGTGAATGCGAGGAGAGCTAGACAATGGCTGTAAAGAAAAAGAAAAAAGACTCCAGATTAAAAAGAGCAAAAGTATCAGGCTATAATAAGCCTAAACGCACCCCCGGACACGCAAAGAAGTCTCACATTGTAGTAGCTAAGGTGGGCAGCAAAGTTAAAACAATTCGTTTCGGTCAGCAGGGAGCTAGTACGGCAGGGAAGCCGAAGGCCGGTGAGTCCGCAGCAATGAAAGCAAAGAGAAAGTCTTTCAAAGCGCGGCACGCCAAGAATATAGCTAAAGGCAAAATGTCTGCCGCATATTGGGCGAATAAAGTAAAATGGTAGAAAATGAATTTCATCCAGCGGACACAAATGGCGACGGAGTAGTATCTGACGCAGAACAAGAAATGTATCTGGAAGCACGACGCAAAGAACTCGAAGATGCAGATGCGATGCGAGACGCTCAGCGTAATATGGCTTGGTTCGCCTTAGGAGGAATGCTACTGTATCCTTTCTCTGTAGTACTAGCAGAATTATTAGGATTGACGGAAGCATCAAAAACACTAGGATCAATGGCACCTACGTACTTCGTATCGGTAGCCGCAATTGTAGCGGCATTTTATGCCAAAGAAGCAGTAGGAGGAAAGAAATAATGATGGACACTATCATGATGTATGTTCAAGCAATACCAGTAATAGTAACAGTATGTTCAGCAGTAGCTGCAACGACTGAAACCCCCAAAGACGACGTATTTTTTGCAAAAGTATATAAATTCGTTGATCTGTTTGCGCTAAACTTCGGTAAAGCAAAGCAGACAGCAGACTCTACCAAATAAGAGAAATGTATGGCAGTTGAAGTAAGTCGCAGAGATATTATCTCTGATGAAATAGTTGAATTAGGATCTGAGGCAAAGTTCTTAAAACTTCCAGTATCTCCTTATTTGGAGCTGCTGAATATCACACCTCTACCTTCGCAGATAGCAATTATCAACGCGATTAACAATCCAAAGTACCGTTTTGTCTCTGCTGCCGTCTCTCGTCGGCAAGGCAAAACATACATTGCCAACATCATTGGACAGCTCGTGTCATTGGTGCCCGGCTCTAATATTTTAATTATGTCCCCCAACTATGCTTTGTCTCAGATCTCTTTTGATCTGCAAAGAAACCTAATTAAACATTTTGATTTAGAGGTTACAAAAGATAACGCAAAGGACAAAGTTATCGAAATCTCTAACGGATCTACTGTAAGAATGGGCTCGGTTAACCAAGTCGATTCTTGCGTAGGTAGATCTTATGACCTTATCATCTTTGATGAGGCCGCACTCGCTGACGGCAAGGATGCCTTCAACGTTGCCCTTCGACCTACACTCGACAAGCCTAATTCTAAAGCAATCTTCATTTCCACGCCACGGGGTCGGAACAACTGGTTCTCTGAGTTTTTCTATCGGGGGTTCTCAGAAGATTTCCCAGAATGGTGTAGCATACGAGCAACCTATAGAGACAACCCTCGTATGTCGGAATCTGATATAGCAGAAGCACGTAAGTCTATGTCAGACGCAGAATTTAAGCAAGAGTATGAAGCTGACTTTAATACTTATGAAGGTCAGATATGGAAGTTTAACTTTGAGACTCAGGTGAAAGACTTATCTCAGCTAGACACCTCAAAGATGGACGTGTTCGCAGGTTTAGACGTAGGATACAAAGATCCCACAGCACTGTGTGTAATTGCATACGATTGGGACACAGGAAAATACTACTTAGTAGATGAGTACCTTAACGCAGAAAGGACAACCGAACAACATGCTATTGAGATACAAAAACTTATTGATCGTTGGGATATTGATTTTATTTATATTGACTCAGCTGCTCAACAAACAAGGTTCGATCTCGCGCAGAATTATGACATCTCCACCATTAACGCTAAGAAGTCTGTACTGGACGGAATTGGGTATGTATCAAGCCTCATTGACAATGACAACCTTTACGTCGATCAACAGTGCAAAGAGTCCCTTATTTGTTTAGATTCTTATCAGTGGGATCCTAACCCAAATCTGGCAAGGGAAAAACCGAAACACAACATGGCTTCTCACATGGCAGATGGTTTAAGATACGCACTATATTCATTTATAACTGCGTCCGTGTCCTTCTAGCGATACCTGTGCAAAAATAGTTATTGACAAGTGACCCTAAAGCCGCTATAATTCTTCTAATGAAAAATCAGGAACCCAAAAGCAAATGCCTAAGCTAAAACGTGATGTTGTAAAGTATGTACGAGATAAGGCAAAGTCTAAGTATGAGAAAGGTACCTCCTGTGAGATTTGTCGCGAGACAGAGCAGCTTGACTTTCACCACTTTTACAGTTTGACGCCCCTACTTAACCAGTGGCTTGCAAAGAATAAACACAACCCTGAGTATATTCAGTCACTTCGGGATGACTTTATAGAAGAGCATCATGCTGAGCTTTACAATGATACGGTGACTCTATGTCATACACATCATTTAAAGTTGCATTCAATTTATGGTAAAGACCCTGCGCTGGGAACTGCAAAGAAACAAATGCGCTGGGTAGAGATTCAAAGAGAAAAACATGGCGTGGTATAATAATATCTTAGGAAGAACCGAAAAGCTGAATCCTGCGCAATTTCACGACGTTGCTACAAAAGAGAGCTCGCGAGAGAATACTCTTAGCTACGAGCGCGCCTATGAAGAACTAGAAATTGTAAACCGTGGCGTAAACATGATCGTAGATGATGTTGCTGAGATTCCTACTCTTGTTAAGCCTAACACAAATACTAAAGGCGTTATCAAAGGCATTAAACGATCTAAAGTAGAGACTCTACTTAATCGAGAGCCTAACCCTTATCAAGATATTAACTCTTTTCGTAGAAACTTAATTACTGACTTTCTTATTGACGGTAATATCTTTATTTACTATGATGGTGCTCATATGTATCATCTACCTGCCGATAAAGTAACAGTACACGCAGACGAAAAGACTTTCATTTCTCACTACTCTTTACTGGATATAGATTATAGTGTTGAGGAGATTATTCATGTTAAAGAAAACTCTTTTCACTCTATTTACCGTGGTGTTCCACGTTTAAGTCCTGCAGCGCGTACTATGAATCTTATTCAATCTATGCGTAAATTTCAGGATAACTTCTTTAAGAACGGGGCAGTTCCAGGACTTGTACTCAAATCACCTAACACTCTTTCTGATAAAATTAAAGACCGTATGATCCTAGCTTGGCAACAACGCTATAGACCAGATGCAGGTGGCAGACGCCCTTTAATCTTAGACGGCGGTATTGAAGTAGACTCTATTTCAAACGTAAGTTTTAAAGATTTGGATTTTCAAAGTGCAATTTTAGAAAACGAAAAGATTATTTTAAAGGCGCTCGGAATCCCTCCAATTCTTTTAGACTCAGGTAACAATGCTAACATTCGTCCAAATTTACGACTTTATTATTTGGAGACTATACTTCCTATCGTTCGGAAATTAAATTTTGCAATGACAAGATTTTATGGTTTTGAGTGTATCGAAGACATTACCGATATTCCGGCTTTAGCACCGGAACTACGAGATGCGTCAGCTTATTATACTTCACTAGTAAATGGTGGAATTATTACTGCTGCAGAAGCTCGAGATCGCTTAGGATTCCCTGAGATAGCTAACACACAAGAAATTAGAGTTCCTGCAAATATAGCAGGTTCTGCAGCTAACCCCGACGAGGGTGGAAGACCGGTTGAGGAGACTGAAGATGAATAGCAATAAAGTAAAAAGATTTAAAGCAATTAAGCTGTTAGCAGCTTTTTATGCTCAAGAAAAGAAAGTACACAGTGAAGTAGAGTATATTGCTTTAGGTCACCGTCAGCCCGTAACAGGTGCTACTATTAAGTATATATTTGGCGGATATCCTGGTGTACTAACTATGATTAAACAAAGCGCATTTTGGAGTGACCTTGAACAATATACTAAGGTTGCCCCTACGAAGAAGCCAGAAGCTGAAAAGCCTAAGGTTAAAGTACCAAAGCCTACAGCCGCGGTTAAGCCTGCTGTTAAACCAGCAGTTAAAAAGGGTGAAGATAATGAATAAAATCTTTAATCTTACGTCTACTTTTAAAGCTCACGAAGGGGATGATGGCAGTGTCATGATTCGCGGAATGGCAAGTACAGCTGACTTCGATCGCGCGGGTGATTCTATCTCAGCTGAAGCATGGCAAAAAGGTGGAATAAAGAATTTTGAAAAAAATCCAATAATCTTGTTTAATCATGACTACGACAAGCCTATTGGTAGAGCCACAGGGATGAAAGCAGGACCCGACGGCCTAGAGTTAGAATGTAAGATCAGTAAAAATGCCCCTGGCAACGTAGCTGAACTTGTTAAAGACGGTGTTCTTGGAGCCTTTTCTGTTGGTTTCAGAGTCAAGGATGCTGATTATATTAAAGAAACCGACGGATTAATGATTAAGGACGCTGAGTTATTTGAGGTATCGGTTGTTTCGGTGCCATGCAATCAGGCAGCTACTTTTTCGCTCGCGAAGTCTTTTGACTCTACTGAAGAGTACGAAGAATTCAAAAAAACTTTCACTAATCGTGTAGATCTAGCAGGTCAGTCTCTGGCTACGGACGAAGATACTTCTTCAAATATAGCTAGTGACAACACACCTAAAAGCGCGGAACTTATTTCCGCAGATCAGGAGATCAAAATGGACAATCAAAACATCGACTTGGAAGCTTTTGCAAAGAAGGTAGCTGAAGATACAGCTGCTAAAATCGCAATGAAGCAAGCCGAGCAAAAAGCAGCTGATAAAGCTGACGCTGAGAAGCAAGCATCTTTCATCGAAGCACAGAACATCAAAGTTAAGACTGGTATTCAGTCTGGCGTTGAGCAGTTAATGGCTGACATGGAAAGCAAAATGGCTGCTAAAGACGCAGACATCGCTGGTATTCTAGCACAGCACAAGACTGACCTTGACGAGAAGTCTGTCGAAATCGAAGCTATGCAAAACAGCAAGAAAAGCTTCCAAAACCGTGGCAGCGATCTAAGCAAGTTTGGCAAGGAATTCCTCCACGCCTCTGTACTTGGTAAAATCACTGGCAAAGGCTGGGACACTAAATTTGCTCAAGACCTTAAAGAAAAAGTAGGTGTTCAGTTTGACACTAACGCTGGTACTTTAGATACTATCGTTTCAACTACTTTTGAAGAAGAAGTTCGCCTTAACCAACGTGTTGCTCAGTTGTTTAAAGAAATGCAAGTTAACTCTGGCGCAACTGTACTTCCTTTGATGGATGACACTAACCTTGCAACATTCTCTTCAGGCGGAATTGGTAACGGTATCTTAGAAAACCGTACCCAAGTAGCTGCTAACGAGTTTGAATTGCGTGAAGTAACTGCACTCGCTAAGCGTCTTATTTCTGGTACTTACATCGGTGCTGATACTGACGAGCAAGTTGTTGTAACTATCTTGCCAATGATCTTGTCTGCTCTAGCTCGTGCTCACGCTCGTGCAATTGATGGCGCTTTCACTATTGGTAATGCTTCAATCGTAGGTC
>Ga0307986_10003843_pt1 | contig 10334 bp, 7 predicted proteins | sample EllFjometageno82_FD_203170 | JGI IMG/M metagenome (GOLD analysis project Ga0307986, IMG submission 203170) | Marine microbial communities from Ellis Fjord, Antarctic Ocean - #82 | ecosystem: Environmental > Aquatic > Marine > Unclassified | place: Southern Ocean | collected 2014-10-09
GACGCCTCAACTTTGAGTTAATCCATGATGCGGATGAGCCGCGAATTCAAAAAGCGGAAATGGTTACAAATACATTTTATGTCGAAGGACCGCGTAATTGGAGCCTGTTGGACATCCACCCAGATCATCTAGCGCTGAGTTCATTGCTTGCAGTACGTCCTTGGTTCAATAAATCCTTACGATTCTCTTTTGCTGTAAGTCAACGGTTTGCTGATGCCTGTGCGAAAATGAATATTGAAATTGGCCCTGTAGATAAAAATCTAGAGCCTTATGATTCTCAAAAAGGCCAATTCATTGCATTAGCATATAGCGGTGGAGCCGATTCAACTGCAGCGCTCTCAATACTCCCTTCTTCTACAATTCCGATTTTTCTTGATCGACCCGACACTATAAGGTCATTATACTCTAAAGATGCAGCGTTATATGCCTGCAATAAACTTTCACAATTAGGATACGATTGTATGGCTATATCATGTAATCTTGAATCAATTCGTAAACCAATTGGGTTTCCAACAGATTTGGCAAATGGAATCCCTGCGATTCTTATGGCAAATAGATTAAACCTTTATGGAATTGCATATGGAACCGTTTTGGAATCGCTATATGGTTTGGGCCGATTAAAATATAAGGATTATTCCGAAACTGCACATTATTCAAATTGGTGGAATGCATTTACAGCAGCCGGATTACCCTTATCATACCCAACCGGTGGTATTAGTGAAGTTGGAACAGAAATCATCTGCTCTAAATCTGGAATTGGTTTACTCGCCCAATCATGCATTAGGGGGACTGCCAAGACACCATGTAATTTTTGCTGGAAATGCTTTCGAAAACAAACATTGAAATCGGCTTTGGGTATTGAGATACATGATGTTGAACGAATGAGAGAATTGATGAAAAGTAATGAGGTTCGCGGGAAATTAAGTCAATTGCCAATCAGCCATGAGAATGTACTGCTGTATTCATTTTCTAAATTAGATTTATCCCACTATCCAAATGGGTTTATTCAGAGATTCGATGGGCAGGAAGATCTCTCATACCTAGAGCATTGGTATGCGCCTTCAAGAGAGTTTATTGATAAGAGAATTAGAAAAGAAACAGAAAAAAAGATTATTTCTTTAATTGGAAAAAGTAATTCTGATGATGAAAATAGAATTCAATCATGGAATAATTCAACGCGTATTGATCGCCTTGATCCAATTGTATTTTACTAGAATTATAAAGCTCTTTGAACTTTAACAGGCTTATTATATCAAATCAAGCAATTTCTTATATTGTTCCTTTCCTATAATTTCCAATCCCGTTTCCACATAATGAGCTAAATCGGTTCCATTTTTTGCCAATAGTTTCTTTTTATCATGCTGTAAAAATAATTCCGAAGGATTGAACAGGGCAGCATTCTTTTTGTCACAATATTTTGCAATAATTTGACACAAACGGTTTCGAGATGGGATTTTCTTTCCATTAGCACCTTCAACATTAATATGGTTTACAAAAAGAATTGGTTTCTTGACATAATCACGAATTGTATCTAAATAAGATTCAATTTCATCGGCATCCATTAATTTTGGACGTAGATTGCGTATAACATCTTCATAGGATTGCGGAATCGTTTCAGGAGAAGGTAAATTCGGTTGAGAGACTTCATTTAAATTATTGGTGAAGGCATAGTCGATATTATTTCTAAGAATTTCACCGTATTTTCCGTGAGGTGTACAAAGCAACCTGTTTACTTCATTAAATTGGAGAGGATAGTCTTGATAAAAAATAGATTTTAAGGTTGAGATTTCCATGACTACGGCATCAGATTGACTGAATTTAAAATCCTCATTAGGTTCTAAATTGATTTTCGCACGTTCCCCTACCTGAAGACTGACAATCTTAGGCGAATACTTTGAATCCTTTTTCATGACTTTTATACGAAGTAAAATTTCAGGTAAAGAGTGGACAAATGTAGCCAAACCTCCATTGTTAATTCGGATTAAGCCTAATTCTTCTATTTTACGCAAAGGATCATGAACTCTGCAAGTACCAATTACAGTGATTAAAGGGCTCGTTTCTATGCTCATGTACTGGGTAATGTTATCAACCTTATAACATATTATTCCCCCACAGTCATCGATTTAAAGTAAATCACACCATTGTATTAATGAAGTTGGAACAAAAATTAAAACGGGCTCTAAATCTTTAAATCTACGAAATTGAACGAATGCGGGGATTAATGAAAATAGAATTCAATCTTAGAATAATTTGTCGCGTATTAATTTTTTGGTCCCTATTGTATTTTATTAGAATCGTGAAGTTTTTTGATGTATTCGCACAATTCACTGGTACCGTCTAAAATCTCAATTTCATCCATACGCTCAATCAATTGATGTTGAAGTTCAACATCCAATATCCTACTCAACGCATCTGAAATAAAGCCCTCATCCTTTTGATCATCAATCAATATAAATGGTAATTTTTTTGAACCAAATTCCCTATATATTGAATCAAGATATTTCTTTGATTCCGTAATGCACATAGTGGGTTTTTTGGCTTCAAAACATGAATAAATATTGAATAAATCAGGAGAAATAAAACAAACATCAGCAATCGAAATAGCCTCCTTTGTTGTAAGGGTATTTGAAATGATAATTCGTTCATTGTGAATAAATTGTTTTGGTACGGAATTGCCAAGGCACAAAAGAAGAACATTTTTTTTAGAAAGTAATTCCCGGTAAATAGTCTCTTGATTCGTAATGTTTCTATTTATTTGAACAAATAATAATGTGTAGTTATTAGGATTTAATTTTTTGTATAAAATAGATTTAATTTTATCTTGTGGCTGTGAACCAATAATTGGATTACAAAATATTGTTCCACTTTTTCCAATTATTGAATCAGGATCGTCTCTTCTTACTAAACTTGGATGAATGGTCGCATCAAAGGCATCAAAAGAATCGATTGGTAAGGAGGATATTTTAAAATTTAACATTGATTCACGGATCCAGAAACGGTTCATTTCAGGGCGTAATGAAATCGCACTTAAAACTCCCCTAAACGGATAATCACCATCAAATATTATTGTGCGTGGATGAAAGGTATCCAATATTCCCGAAAGTATTCGTTCAATCTGTTTGTTCCATGTACGGGGGATCATATTTGTGAAATCTGTTCTTGGAGGAATTGAATATAAACTATGGCCAGTAACTCCTTTGAAAGATCTTATTTCTCGATCATTAGTAATATGGATGGTCTCAATTTTATGTTGCCGCAATTGATCTAAAATGATCTCCATTCGTTCAAAGTGAATGCCGCGGGGAGATGAAGATGAATATCCGACGACACAATTCCTTGTAAGTGGTATTTTTGGAGCATTTTGTTTGTTTATTCTAGAACGATCTTGGAATAGATATTTGACAATTCGGAAGGGGAGTAGTGGTAACAGAATTGGTCGCTGCACTGCCTGAACAAATATATTTCCAAATTTAAATGAGACCGTATTTCGTAATCTCTCTACCTCAGCGGCTAAAGCCTCTTCTCGCCGGGATGTCCGTGTAAGTTCAAGGTACTCGTCCACAAACACCGGACTTGATTGGGGTTAATGATTTGTGTGTAGATTGTATTCTTTATTCTAATTTGAAAGAGAGTTCTTATTGAGGCCGAGCGATACGGTTGACCATAGTGCGGTGATGATTATTAATCCGAGCATTCTTCAAAATTACAAACGGAGCGGGCTCCAATTGCATCGGAATGTGATATTACTTGGTGAAAACGGTGGAAGTATTTCGGCAATCGAGCCCAATTCGAATTATAAATCGATTGAAAAATTCTTTGAGTTGGGGCAGTATCAGGAATTACTAGATCTCTATTTGCCATATGCATTAAGAGAAGAAATACTTGGCAGTGAGGATCTCTTTTTACTCACTAGATCTATGATTATCTTGAAAAGAAGAGAAGAGGCCCTGGGTATGTTAAAAATCAACAAACCAGTCATAATTAACAATCGAGTTTTAATGTTTGAATATATTCTCCTTTGCGCGCAAGGAGGAGATTATCATTCAATGCGAGAAGGAATAAAAGATTGCGAAATTCGTTTCGGCCGAGACGGAATACATTCAAAAGTATTGCAAGCTTTAATACATTCAAATTCAAGTTTGAATCAATATCTTTCTAAAATGAAAACAAGATACAAAGGTAATGCGGCATACGAAATTTTACGAGCGGCATATCCTTCTAGAAATAAAAGTTTAATGTTGGAATATTTACCACTCATTGGTAATGACCCCCGTCAAAGAATCTTAGAGCTCAGAACTCATTTGTTTCTTGAAAATCATACAAAAATCATTGAATTATTAAGTAAAATTAATCCAAATCAATGTACCAAAAATCAAGCACGAGATATAATACGAATTTCATTACAAACAAATGGCAGTCTACCTATACATAAATGGGTGGGAATAGCCGAAATGTCGCAAGAGACCATTCAATTAGAATTTGCACGTAGCCAACTATCTGCTGGTATTTCTGAAGGTGATTTTTCGATAGGCCTCCAAGGACTTAAATTATTAATTAGATCTGAAAACCCAACGAGAACTCAGATATTGAGATTGATTCGCATAAGTGAAGATTACAAAACAGTATTTGATAGTTTTATGGAGATTGCTGGAACGAATGGTTTTATGCTACAATTGATTGTCGAATTTGGAATAAAATATTCATTTGAAGAAATATCCCGAAAGGCCTTATCTCGTTTAGAAACTTTAATGCTATGTGATTTAGATAATGGCGATTATCAAATTAATTACATCAATGGAGTGATAAACAGTGGAGATGTTTCTTTCATGGAAAGAGCATATGACCAATTAGAATATATTCCAAACCCCGATACTTGCGTGTTTAAATATGCATCATATTTTTCAGAAATTTCTACAATGTTTGATTTCGGGAAAATGAAGGGAAATCACATCGATGTTAATGGTATTGAACACTATGTTCTAAGAAAGATAGTACAAGACTTCAGTTCAAGTACACCTAAATATACGCCAATAAAATCTCATGTATTGGTAGTCAACAATTCGATAAAATTTGGTGGTGCAGAGCGACAAGTAGTGCGATGTTTAGCAAACAATAATTTTTCAAAGGACTTGGTTGTTTGGAATGCTCAAGTAAATAACCTTGAAAATTCATTTATTAAGGAAGTCCAAGATATGGAAATTGGTATTTTGGACTATTCAAAAAATAGGGGTGCGGAAAATGAGATTTATACATCTGAGATTCAGCATCTCGTTGAAATGATTCCCTCTTCCCCGTCGATGAATCCAGGAATTGGACAAAAATTATCCAATTTAATTCAAATCATTCTCGATCAAAAGCCAACAACTCTTCATTTATGGCAAGATACAACAAATATTCTTGGCGCCATTGCAGGCATTCTTTGCGGGGTCCCAAAAATTGTAATGTCGGCACGTTCTCTACCCCCTTATGCACTTTCGTTTAATTCATTTCCTCACAAGGGGCCAAATTATTATTATAATAACCGGTTTGTAAGATTAAACTATATTGACATATTACAAAACGAGCGTGTATACTTGTCACATAATAGTCAGAATGGGCTTGAGAAATATGTAGAATGGCTTGGTGGGTTCAAAGAACGAATGCTGTTACTGCATAATGGATTTGATCTTTCTGAATTCCGACAAGTATCCGAGAAAATGAAATCTTCTCGAGTATTTAGGATTGGAGTTGTCTTTCGTTTTGTTGAAGTAAAACAACCTCTATTATGGTTAGATGTTGCGAAAGAGGTGGCTTCGAATATCCAAACTCCTGTGATATTTACTATGGTCGGTGATGGGCCACTGCTTGAAGAGGCTATGGATTATGCAAAAAAGATTGGTCTAGATGGCAAGATTGAATTTTTAGGATATCGGAATGATGTTGTGGAAATCTTGAGCACATTTGATTTATTTTTACTTACGAGTTTGATAGAAGGATTACCTAATGTGCTTATTGAAGCACAAGCAATGGGAATACCTGTGGTCTCAACCAATGCAGGGGGCGCCAATGAAACTTTCATTCATGGGAAATCAGGGCTTCTTGTGCGAACATTTGAAATTAGCGATATTGCAAATGCAGTATTGGAAATCGCAAATGACAAGAAATTCCTAGAATCGGTATCAATTTATGCTGATAAACATGTAAATGATAATTTCAGTTTACAATCTATGCATCGTAAGTTGGAAGATATTTTGTTTGAGGGAGTACAATGAAAATTTTATTAATTGCCGATCGCCCAGGATGGGCGTATGATATTCTTGCAAAATCAATACAAAGCGAATCAACAATTCATGAAATCGATATTGAATATATCATCAATATTAGAAGAGATCCAGGCTCTTTTGATATTTCAGAATATGATATTTCATTTTTCTTTCTATGGTTTGACGGAATGAGATATGGTCCAGCGATGAAGGGATTTAAATTTGAAAAAACTTGCGTTGGTGTTCATTCCCTCTCATGGATAAAGCGGGGAATGTCTGCAGAGCAAGCATCAGATATCTGCAATCAGTTTGCGGCGACAGGATTCATATCAAAAGAAATAGAGTCATTACTTGTTTTAAACAATGGATTTTTCACTCCTAATGGCATTGACAAACAGTTGTTCAATCCTAGCCCCTTTCCAACTACAGATTCGATTCGATTCATGTGGGTTGGAAACCCTTCAACCTCTCACCACGGAGATAACAAGGCTTACCATTCAATTGTAGAGCCAGTTTGTCTTGAATTAGATGTGGAACTTTTTACAGCAACCCCTACAAATCCTGTTCCTAGAGGGGAGATGGGTGATTTTTATTCCAAAAACCATGTACTTATTTGTGCCAGCGAACACGAAGGTGCTCCAATGCCAATTCTTGAAGCTTTGGCATCAGCTCGCCCAGTTATTACAACTAATGTAGGAATTGTTCCGGAACTTGTTCGAAGTGAATTTAATGGATTGATTATTGAACGTTCTCGTACGGCTTTAAAAGGTGCGATGATTAGAATTCTTGAAAACCCAGAGTTTTTACTAACAATGCATAATAATTTGATGGGGGAGAAGTTTTCTCGTTATGAACAAGAAATGGTAAAAGCATATTACTCGATGTTCGAAGCCATTCAAGCAAAGGAGATGAATAAATGAAAAGAATGGTATTCTTCCATAAGACTCCAGCAGCTTGGAACAAATCAAAGAATTTCGCAAAAAGTCCTTCTACAATCAGCTCCCTTGAGAAAATGAAAGGAAATTATCCAAAATTTACTCCGAGTTCAGAAATGAAAGAATTCTTTGAAACAGATATTTATTTTCAGATGTGTAAGCAGATATGCTCCAGAATGGGCATCAAAGAACTTCACATTGTGCACGGTTTCATGGAAACAGAGGGCCGTAATTGGAGTGTTTATGGTCAGAAAGGGCAGTGTATGATTGACCAAATGAGTACATATTGGTGTGTGATGAATCCAGAAGACCTTCTTGGTTTCATGGATTCTAGTATCGTTTTCACGAGGGGTAATTATCCAATATTACATCAATGGATGGAAAAGAATCACTCGCCTTTAGAGAAGATTTGGATTCATTATCCTGCAACATCATTACGATTTCCTCATCTAGAAACCTTTTCTAATTCAATTACAAAGCGACTTAAAAATCTAGACAAGTCCCCGATAATTAACAATATGTTGACTGGTATGTGTATTGAACACGAGATTAATATTGATATTGATTTGAAATCAAATCAAGAACTCTTTACTGCTATAATCAACAAGTTAATAGCAGCAAGAAAAAGTATTCATGAAAACCCTTACAATATTGTTTTGGTAGATGACCAATACAATGCACAAACATTAGCAGAGATGTTTCCTAATTCTATGATTCAAAAATTTGTTAAACCAGCACTTTGGGGTGATGGAATAATCCTTCATGCTAGAAAATATGACTTAATCTACTGTGGTACGACTTTACAGGAGACCAAAAACCTTCAAGCGTTTATTCAGTTAATGAAATATTTGGATTTAGATTCAGAGCGTAAATTAAAAATCGTGATCGCGGGAAATAAAAAGGGAAATGCCATCTTGGCATCATTTTTCAGCACTCCATTTTCGAACCTCGAAATTATTAACAAAGGTGAAGTCAGCCGTAAGGAATTACAATCTCTTTTCACTCAAAGTAAAGTGATGCTTGTCACATCGGGAAGAGATGCCAATCCTCGCATCATTCAAGAGTCTCTTGTACAGGGCGCAAGAGTTATTGCGATAAATACCTTGAGTGATGGGCTAGAGTTTCTATCTGCAAACCCTTTGTTGGGCAGTGTAATAGATTCAGATGTTGAGAAATGGTCCTATTCGCGAAATGGTAATTTAGAGTTTCGTCCAACAGTTCTACTTGCAAGTCAAATTTCGGATGAAATTCAAAAATCAGACTATCCTGATTTGGTTGCGAAAATTTCGAGAAAACGATTATCTATTGAAGAGTGCATATCTCCTTTGTACGGCTTATTGAACTCATTCAAGTGAATTAGTTTTTAAAAGTTCATTATACATTTTATATATTTCACTTGGCTCTCCAATTCCCACTATTTTACCGTTTTCCATTAAAATAATACGATCACATAAGTTTGACATAAAACTTTGTGAATGCGACACTATTATCACCGTGCCCGAACCATCAATCATGTCCCTTACCCGCTGTTCGCTCTTTTTACGAAATGACGCATCTCCTACGCCTAGAACCTCATCAATAAGGAGAATATCCGGGCGGAATGCAGTTGCCACAGAAATGCCGAGCCTTGCCTTCATTCCGGATGAATATGTTTTGATTGGGCGTAAAAAGTGATGGCCAAGTTCAGAGAATTCAATTATATCATCCACCTTTGCATCGATTTGTTTTTTCTTCCATCCCATTAAAGAAGCATACAGATATGTATTCTCTAATCCAGTAAGGTTTTTGTTGAAGCCAACCCCTACTCCTGCAAGGAGAGAAATTGTTCCTGCGATGCTTATTTCTCCTTCGTCCGGAGGAAATACTCCCCCCATTATCCGTAGTAGTGTACTCTTTCCTGAACCATTACGCCCAATAATTCCAACGACTTCGGAATCATAAAACTCCAAGTTTATTGGTCCGATTCGTGAGGGAGCCATTTTCTTTTTCTTTTCAAACCTAGATTGAGGATAAGATAATTTAATATCCGCTAATGTTAGAATTTTCACAGCCCCACCACCATTTTATGCGCACGCATATGAAAAATCATTGTTCCCAATAAATATAAGATTAATACATTGCCAAATAACATGGAATATCCATAATTTGGGATATGACTATCTTGGTTTAATATAATATCGCGCATCTCTGTGATTGGTACGATCACTGGATTAAGATGGGCTAGAATAAGAAAAGTACCATTTCCGAATTTGTTTGCCATCATTTCGTATGTCCACATCACAGGAGATAGGAAAAAACCGACCCGAGATACGAATTGCACAATGTTGACCAAATCTGGGATTTTGACAGCACCTGGGGCAAGTAATAGTCCGATCGATGTTCCGCAAAGCGCCAACAATAGAAGATAAAACGGTAATAACAGATATGAAGCTTGTATTGGTAGGTCATTTAGGTAAATAAAAGGAATCAGTGCAAATAGTGAGACGCAACTTAAAAAGTAATTTGTCAACATGTTACTGATCGCAAATACAGATTTAGGAATTTTTGTGAACTGGAATAAAGATGCATTTGTAGTTAGGGTTTTGGTTGTTCCAGTCATGCATCGGGAAAAGAGAGACCACCCGATTACTCCAATCATTACAATTGCAGGATAGAGGGGATCTGATCTCCCAACGATAATTCCGAATACAAATGAGTATACGAGGGCCAAAAGCAGGGGCTCGATGATAGCCCAGGAATAACCAAGAAAAGGACCTCGGAATCTTGAATCCAAATCCCTTCTAATAAGTCTCGAAATCAATTCTCCATGCTGTGCATTTTCAACTATCAGTGCCGTGGGTGCTTGCAAAATACTTTTTTTCTTCCACATCAAACGAAGACTAGAGGTCTCAATGGATTTCCTCATGACCCCCCGACCAATGAGTCCGTTAATTAATCCATCACCCATATGCGTTTTGAGCAATGGCTTCATCAACAGTGACAATGGCGCGAGAACATGGGCAGAAACACTCCATCTATCGTGGGAGTCATTGGATTGGGTTACGTTGGTTTACCCACGGCAATCGGTTTTCTTGATGCTGGTTTTGAAGTATGGGGCGTAGATGTTTCTCAAAGAACAGTCGACATGGTCAAAGCAGGAAAGAATCCAACTGGCGAC
>Ga0307986_10003844_pt1 | contig 10332 bp, 12 predicted proteins | sample EllFjometageno82_FD_203170 | JGI IMG/M metagenome (GOLD analysis project Ga0307986, IMG submission 203170) | Marine microbial communities from Ellis Fjord, Antarctic Ocean - #82 | ecosystem: Environmental > Aquatic > Marine > Unclassified | place: Southern Ocean | collected 2014-10-09
CAAAGTCAAAATTATCTGATATGCCGTAACTAATAAGAATTTGTGTTTTTTTTAAAACTGTTTTATTTATAACATACCCACCGTCATACTTAGATCCAATACGAATAAGATCTGAGTTTTTAGAACTGAAGGGTTTTAAAAAAGATGGAATCATTTTAATTAAATTTTTTTTTTAATTTGAGAATTATTCTATCTAAATTAGTTTTTGTATAAATTTTTTTTTTCACTACCCAGACCGAAAGTGGCCAAGAATTATCTTTCTTTGATCGTGCGATAATATGAATATGTAGTTGAGATACAATATTACCAATCTTCTCAACGTTAAGATTAAATGCTTTAAAAATTTTCTTCATTATTTTTGAGGCATAAACAATTTCTTTCATCAATAAGATTTGATCTTTGCTACTTAATTGACAAATATCTGTAATATTTTTTCTTTTCGGTATAAGGATTATCCAGGGAAATTTGGAGTTGTCTATTAATCTGACGCTACAAAGTTTTAGATTAGTAATCATATAAGAGTCTTTAAGAAAATTTAAACTTACTTTTTTCATTAAAGTTTATAATATTCAAATAAAAATTTTGTCCCGATAACAAGTAAAAAAACACCGAAGTATTTACTAATTTTTTTTTTGTCAATTTTATGAACTGTTCTTGCTCCAACACGTGCCATAAAAGTTGTTATTGGAATAAAAATTAAAAATGTAGGTATGTTTAAAAAACCAATACTTAAAGGAAGGTTGACATCTAAATAACTACCTGTAATTAAAAATCCGATAGCTCCAAATAATGCAATCAAAAAACCAATTGCAGCAGCACTACCTATGGCATTATTAATCGAATAACCAAAAAATTTTAATATGGGAACATTCATTACAGCGCCACCTATGCCCATTGGTGCGGAAATAAATCCCGATAAAAATCCAAAAAATATTTTTGATCTCATTTTCATTTTTAGTTTAATATTTTTTTCCTTCTCTTTTAAAAAAAGAAGATAAAAAGCTAAAACAAATAATACTATCGAGAAAAAAAGAACTAAGGGTTTAGTATTTAAACTTGCGGCAAATATTGTACCAAAAACAACCCCTAAAACCACAAACCCTCCATAAGATTTAACGATATTAAAATCAACAGCTTTAAACTTGTGGTGTGTCATAACTGAAACGATAGATGTTGGGATAATAATTGAAAAGGAAGTCCCAACAGCTAGGTGCATAATATAAGATGTGTCAAATCCAATAGATGTAAATAAGTAATAAAGAAAAGGAACTGATATTAATCCTCCACCGATACCAAATAACCCAGCAAAAAAACCCACCGGTATAGCTGTTAAAACCATCAAGCTAAAAAAAAATAAAATCTCACTTTGTGTAAGTGTGTCCAAGTTATCTTTCTAAAGATGTTGGGTTGTTGTTTTTTTTAATCTGATCCATAATATGATCAACCTTCTGTATATCAGCATCGCGTATACACATGTTTTTAGAAAGATATTGTTTCCACTGCTTTGATCCACTTTGGCCATGAAACAATCCAACAGTATGTCTCATAATATGATTCAATTGCGTTCCTTTTTTTGTCTCTTCTTGAATATAAGGAATTAATTTTTCCATAATTTCATCCCTAGTTAAAATGTTTTTACTTTGAAAAATTTCTTTTTCAATTTCCGCTAAAAAATAAGGAGAGTGGTAGATGGCTCTTCCAATCATAACGCCGTCTACTTTTCTTAAGTGATTTTTGATTTGAGCTATATCACTAATTCCCCCATTGATAATTACCTCGTCTTCCTTAAGTTCTTCCTTAAGTCTGTAAACAAAATCGTATTTTAGTGGTGGTACAGATAAGTTTTGCTTTGGACTTAATTTTGTTAAAATAGCTCGTCTTGCGTGAATTATAAATTTCTTTGTCCCTGCTTTTTTTAATGTAAAAATAAATTTTTTTAAGAATTCAAAATCTTCAATATCGTTATAGCCAATTCTTGTTTTGACAGAAACAGGAAGTTTTGTAGCATTGACCATTGCATTAACACAATCTGCAACAAGATCTGGTTCTTTCATAAGACAGGCACCAAATTTATTCTTCTGCACTTTTTTACTAGGGCAGCCAAGATTTAAATTAATTTCATTATATCCATACTGTTCTGAAATTTTGCAAGCTTCTGCCAATTCCGATGGGTTGGAGCCACCTAATTGTAAAATTGTTGGGTTTTCTACACTCTTAAAAGATAATATTTTATCTCTATCTCCTCTAATGATTGCATTGGAGACTATCATCTCAGAGTAAAGTTGAATATTTGGGCTAATTAAACTTAGAAAAAATCTTTCGTGTTTATCTGTGCAGTCCATCATAGGAGCTACAGATATTGTCTTCTTCATTTAATTATTTTTCAGTTACTTCTTCTTTTGAGGCTGAAGGTTCTTCTGTTGCTGCAGGTTCTTCTATTGCTGCAGGTTCTTCTGTTGCTGAAGGTTCTTCTGTTGCTGAAGGTTCTTCTGTTGCTGCAGGTTCTACAGCTTTTTCAAATACTTCTTCTGCTTCTGCTGCGGCTGTCTTTTTAACTTCTGGAATTTTTCTAGTTCTTTTAGATGGTAAAATAGCTATTCCGCTTTTGGAAATTTGACCTTTATAAAGGTTTTCAAACTCGTCATTCTCTTCCTCTTCAGCAACTTCTTGTAATAAATTTTCATCTGGTTCTTTTCTTAATCTTAAAATTGCACTTTTCTCTAAATCTTTTATCAAAACTTTTCCATCACCGATTTCTCTTAATGAAATTATAGTTTTTTTATCATTATCTTCTGTAACTAGCATTTCTGCTCCAGCGTTAAGTTGGGCTGTTCTTTCTTTCGCTAATAAAACTAAGTCGTATTGATTGTCTATTTTAGTCATACAATCTTCTACTGTAATTCGAGCCATTATGATGATTGTTTATTCAATTAAACTTAATAATACAAGTCTAATTTTCTAACTTTACGGGTTCTAGAGTTTTTCTGAATAACATTAATATAGATATAGATGCAATAATGTAGGACCCACAGATAAAAGCTATGTTTTCTATAGTAAGGCCACTATCAATTAAAACTCCAAACACTGCAGTTCCTAAGGCAGTCGAAAATACCATGAAGGCTGTTGTTAGCGCTTTTATACTTCCGATATATTTTACACCGTATATTTCTGCCCATGTGGATGATCCTAAGATGTTGCCAAATCCATTAGATATCCCAATTAAACCTAAGAAGAAATATGCTGAGATTTCATGCTTACTATAAAACAAAACAACCATAGCTAATAATAATGGAATATTCATAATAGGAATTAATTTTCGGCTTGTAAATTTATCAACCAAGTATCCAGATGAAAAAAGCGTTATGATCGAAGCTATGGAATAAACCATAAAAGCTTTTGGAATTGTATATGCTTGCCACAACTTAGAGTCAGATATAAAAGATTGATAAACAGCCATGCCAGTAAAAATCCAAGGCATTGCTAGCATGTTAGATGAAATTATATAAAATCTAAAATCTTTTAATACCTCAATTCTTTTCCAGCTTTTTATTTTAATTTTTAATTTTATTTCTGAATCATCTTCTCTAGATTCAAAATTTATTTTTTTTATTGTAAAATTTATTATTAAAGGTAAAATTAAAATTACCATTATTGATATTCCCTGCCATACACTTCTCCAGGAATAAATTGTTAAAAAATATATAACTAAAACTGGTAAAATAAATTCAGCGGTAGATAGCCCAAACCAAATTGTACTTAGTGCTCTACCTCTTCTTTTTTCAAAATATCGTGAAATAGCTGTGGAAGAAGTATGAATCATTAGACCTTGACCCGAAAACCTCATTAAAAAAATTCCAACAGCAAGAAGGTAGACGCTATCAATAAAAGAGAAAAATAAAGAGGAAAAAAATAGTAAAATAATTACGTAAAAAGAATAATTTATTAATCTGAAATCATCAATTTTTTTTCCGGCCCATATAAACAATAAACTTGAAAAAATTGTAGCTGCAGCATAAATACTGCCGAATTGACCATGAGTTATACCAAGTTCATTTCTTATTGGTGCGTTAAATAATCCTAAAAAAAAACTCTGTCCAAAACTTGAAAAAAATGTAAATATAAAACCAAATATTATTATTTTTTTATTTAAAGAAAGACTAATCATTTATGGGCTCTAAAGTTTCTTTTATTGGTTTGGGTGTAATGGGCTATCCTATGGCTGGATTTATATCAAAAGGTGGTCACGATGTAACTGTTTATAATCGTACAAAAGCTAAGGCTGATAAATGGGTAAGTGAATACAAGGGTAGAGCCGCTAGCACGCCAGCAGAGGCTGCGAAAGAATCTGATTTTATATTTACATGTGTTGGAAATGACAACGATCTTAGAGAAGTAGCCAAAGGTAAGGATGGTTTGTTTAATACAGCCAAAAAAGATTCTGTTTATGTCGATAACACTACCGCTTCTGCTGAAGTTGCAAGAGAGCTCTACGGTGAAGCTAAAAGTAAAGGTTTTCATTTTTTAGACGCTCCTGTTTCAGGTGGTCAAGCAGGTGCAGAGAGTGGAAAGCTAACCGTAATGATGGGTGGTGACGAAAATGCTTTTAAAAAAGCTGAACCAATAATTTCTTGTTATAGTCAAAAAGCAAAGTTACTGGGTGCGCCTGGAAGCGGTCAATTAACAAAAATGATGAACCAAATGTGTATTGCTGGTGCGGTGCAAGGATTAGCAGAGGCTTTAAATTTTGGAATTAACGCAGGTTTAAACATGGAAGATGTTGTTGAAACTATATCAAAAGGGGCCGCACAATCTTGGCAAATGGAAAACCGATCTAAAACAATGGTAGCTGACAAGTTTGACTATGGTTTTGCAGTAGATTGGATGAGAAAAGATTTAAAAATTGCAATGGACGAAGCTAAGAGAAATGGTTCGCCAGTCCCTATTACTACATTAATCGATGGCTTCTACGCTGAAGTTCAAAAAATGGGTGGAAACAGATGGGACAGTTCAAGTTTAATTGCTTTGCTTAAGAAAAAAAATAAACAGTGACCGCTGAAGTTAGTTACTACGAAAATTTACAAGAGATAGAGAAAAAAGTTTGGTTAATGTTAGGTGATGCTGTAACCAATAGAAAATCCCCTTTTAGAATACCTGTTTTCATTTGTGGTGAACTGTCTGACTTCGATGGAAGAATTGTAGTTCTTAGAAAATCTGATCAATCAAATAATCTGTTGCAATACCACAGTGATATTAGATCAGATAAAATTGCTAAGCTAAGAAAGAATAAAAATGCAGCAATGCTTTTTTATGATAAAGAAGAAAAAATTCAAGCCAGAGTAAAAGTAGATTGTATAGTAAATCATGACAATGATATTACAAAAGAATCTTGGTCAAAAACTCAACACGTAAGTAGAAAATGCTATCTTATAGATAATGGGCCAGGTACTAAATCAACTACTCCTACATCTGGGTTAAAACCTGAATTAGACAATTTTGTATATACAAAAGAACAAAGTGAAATGGGCTATAAAAATTTTACAGTTATTCAATGTAAAGTTAAAAGTATTGAATGGCTATATTTAGCAGCTAGAGGCCACCGAAGAGCTTTCGTGAACTATAGTGGTAGTGAAAAATATACTTGGTTAGTTCCTTAAATATTTTTTTTATATCTTTTATAATTATCGACGTAATGTTTTGCATTTTCTTTTATTTCTTCAATTTCTTTATTGGTAACTTGTCTGACCACTTTACCTGGACTACCTAGCACCAAAGAATTTTCTGGAATAATTTTATTTTCTGGAATTAAAGTGTTAGCACCTATGATACAATTACTTCCTATCTTTGTTTTGTTAAGTATGGTGCTCCCAATCCCAATTAATGTGTTGTCAGCAACTTCACATCCATGTAGCATTACCATGTGTCCAACAGTTACATTTTTTCCTAAAATTAATGGACATCCTGGATCTGTGTGGAATACACTTCCGTCCTGTACATTTGAACCTTCGCCAATAATAATAGGTTCAATATCTCCTCTTAAAACAACATTGAACCAAACATTTGCATTTTTTTCTAAGATAACTTTACCTATTAAGACTGCGTTGCTAGCAACCCATGAATCTTTATGCAGTGTTGGTGTGTTATCTTCAAATTCATAAACCATATAATTGCTGTAATTTGATATTAAAATATTTATAATATTAAACCAAGAATAAAACTTATCTGATGTTTGTCATAATCACTAGAAATTTTCCACCTGATATTGGTGGAATTCAAAGCTTAATGGAGGGTTTGTCCAATGGTCTCACAAGACATGGGTCTTTAAAAGTTTTTGCAGATGAATATTTGAATTTTGAAAATTACGATCAAGAGTCAAATTTAAATATTACAAGAGTTAAAGGTTTTAAAATTTTTAGAAAGTTTAGAAAAGCTTTTTTGGTTAATGAATACCTTGAGAAAAATACCATTAAAGGAATTTTTTTTGATCACTGGAAAAGTCTTGAACACATTAAGCTAGAGTATTTAAATAAATCTCCTAATTTTTGCTTAATTCATTCTAAAGAAATAAATCACCCTTTGGGTACTTCTCTAAATTCTAGAATGAATAAGGTTTTCAAAAAAGCTAAATTTATTATTGCTAATTCTAAATATACTAAAGATTTAGCTATTAGTATGGGGTTAGAAAAAAATAAAATTCATATCATTAATCCAGGCACAAATTACCCCATTGAAATTAAAAAAGAAGAAAGTATAAAAGCAAAAAAAATATTTGACTCGGCTTTTCCAAAAATAATTACCATTGCTAGATTAGACAAAAGAAAAAGTCACCAGAATATATTAATGACTATTAAAAACTTAATTCCAACCTACCCTGACATAAAATATGTTTGTGTTGGTGATGGGGAAGAAAAAAATAACTTAGAAAATTTAAGAACACAGTTAGGTTTGGAACAACATGTAGTTTTTTTATCAAGGATAGATGAAAAACTTAAAGTGGCATTACTAGATGAGGCTAATTTATTTTTAATGCCTTCTATTATTTATAAAAAATCTGTAGAGGGATTTGGAATTTCTTTTATTGAAGCGGCAAGTTACAGCAAAGGGTCGATTGGTGGGATTTCAGGAGGTGAGGCAGACGCCATTGAAAATGGAAGAACTGGATATTTGTGTGATGGTAATAATCTAGAATCTATTTACGAAACAATCTTAAAATTTTTTCAAAATGATAATTATAAGATTTTAGGCCTGCAAGCTAAAAATTTTTCAAAAAAATTTAAATGGAAAAATATTGTTAATCAATACCTGTCTTTAATTTAAAACTTTTTTAACTTCTTTGATTACAGTTTCTGCTTTAAGTAAATTTAAATCTTTTACAGAGATAGCTTTGAATTTTTCAGACTCAATACTTACTTTGTTAGCTGTAGTATGACTGCCAAATAAAACTAGTCCATGTTTGTCCATATGTCTACAAATATGTGCAGGACCAGTATCATTAGAAACGATAAAACTTGCGTCTTTAATTAAGCTTATAAGTTGGTTTATTTTTATAGATTTTCCTTCGTCGAGTAAAATGTGAGCATTTAATAATTTAGCTTCTCTAATTTCGTTCGGCCCCGGAGCAACTACAACGTCATACTTTCTGTTGTATTTAGACTTCAATTGGGAGATGAGAATTGAATAATAAGGCCATTTCTTACTAGATAGTTTTGGCGAACAGAAAGGGAAAACTAAAATATATTTTCCTTTGAAATAATGTTTTGTGATGTTTCTAATATTTATTACTGCCCAATTAAGATTAGATTTTTTTACGTTTACTGTTTTAATGCCACTTTTTTTGAGTTGTAGCTCAATTCTGTCTAGAACTGGTTCTTCGTCAAAATCTGATTTTTTTTGACCAGATTCAAGAGTAGTAAATGTTGACGACCATATAGCAGTAGGTAATAAATATTTACTATAAAATTTAGTTCTACTAGAATTTTGTAAATCAAATATATGAGTAAAATTGTAAGATAATAATTTTTTTTTTAAATTATATAAATAAAATAAATTCCATCTTGGTAATCGTTTGTCAACTAGAACCTCATCGATATATGGGCACTTAATCATCAGATTATAATAAGGCGATGAAGTTAGCAGAACGATATGTGACCTAGAATTAGATTTTTTAATATCTTCCATAGCTCCATTAGCCTGAATTAAATCACCTAATGCACCATGTTTTATAATTAATATATTTGACATTTTTTTTCTGTATAAAATTATATTTATAGTATATTTAAAAAAACTACCATGGAGAACAAATTAGACAAAATATTGGCAGAAATATCAGCTGGGGAGCTAATTGACAAAATAACAATCCTAGAGATAAAAAAAGATAAAATTAACGACGCTAAAAAGCTTATAGATATAGAAAAAGAGCTTATGTCTTTAAATGACACCTTTAAAAAAACAATATTTGATTCCTCTAAAATTAAGTTACTTATAGAAAGGTTAAAGACTATCAATCTTAAACTCTGGGATATTGAAAACGAAAAAAGATCTGCTGAAAGAAATAATGATTTTGGTGAAAAATTTATTGAACTAGCAAGAAGTGTTTATAAAGATAACGATGAAAGGTCTAAAATTAAACTTGAGATTAACAATGTTTTAGGTTCAAATATTAGAGAAATTAAGTCTCATTATTAATCTTTATTAAGACTAGTGATTCTTTTTCTTAAAATTGTAGATAAATCGGGATCTATATCAACAGAAATAACTCCATTTCCTTTTTTTATTTCTTTTAAAATCTTACCATCTGGTGAAACAATCAATGAATGGCCAAAAGTTTTTCTTCCATTCCAATGCAAACCAGATTGAGCTGGTGCAAATATATATGAGAAGTTTTCTATAGCTCTAGCTTTTAGCAGGCTATGCCAGTGTTTCTCTCCGGTTGTTTTCGTAAAAGCCGAAGGAACTGATATAAATAAACATCCTTTTTGTGCAAGTTTTCTATACATCCCAGGAAACCTTACGTCGTAACAAACCGTAAGTCCTAGTTTCCCCCATGGCAAGTTTGTAGTTTTAATTAACCTACCAGGTGTGAAAGTGCTAGATTCTAAATATTTTTCTTTTTTACTTAATACAACGTCATACATATGTATTTTATCATAATAAGTTTGAATTATACCCGTAGGGCTTATTAAGACTGATCGGTTTTTTATTTTATTTTTTTCTTTAACCACAATTGAACCAACTAAAATCCATTTTTTATAATGCTTTGCCATCTTTCTTATCTCTGTTAGATAAAAATCATTTTGCATTGTAGTGGCTGTCTTCATCAGTTCTTTTTTATTTAGACCAAATAATGAAGAAGTTTCTGGAGTTATAATAAAATCAGAATATTGCTTAATAGCTTTTAAAATTAATTTTTTTGTAGTAAGTAAATTTTTTTTTATATCTTTGCCAGAACAGATTTGAATACAGGAAACTTTAAACATACAATAAAATAAATATTAAATATTTATTTCATTATAGACGAAGCAAAATTCCAATTACAGTCAAAACTAGGAATGTGCACTCCGGTCACATTCACGTTACCAAAGCTTTTTTCTAAAACCTTACACCAATTTTCTACTTGTTTAGGTTTTTTATCTTTGCTGCCTACTTGTGCGGTTATGACTCCACCCGGTTTTAAAATTCTCTTAAGACCTTTCATGTTCTTTCTTGCGAGATCAATGCAATATTGATCGTCGTTAAGATCTACAAAAATTTTATCATATTTAGAATCTTCTACTGATTTTATACTTTCGAATGCATCGCCCCAGAAGGTATTTACGGTATTACTTTTTTTAACTTTAGAACAAACTGTAGGTAGGTACCTATAACAAGATTCTACAATTTCAGGATCAAGTTCATACCAATCAATGTAATTAGTGTTGTTGTCTAGGCATTCCCGTGCAACGCCACCATCACCACCACCAATAATTGCAACATTATTATTTTTTTTACTTAAATTATAACTAGATTTAAAAAAGGTTGAGCTATAAATTTTTTCATCTTTTTCTGCAACTTGAATTTCATGGTCAATAAAAAGTGCATTGCCAAATTCTTCTAGATTCATTATTTCAACAAACTGACCCACTTTAGATGTAAACGTTTCCAACACATTGTTAACTACGTAATATTTTTTTTGTCCTGGTGTGCTGTAAATATCATCATATAAACTTACGCTGCTGCGATTAAAACTATTTACTACAACTCTTTCATGATCAATTTCTTTTTTTAATATTTTTAGAGCAACTTTTGGATGAACCTTACCGCATGTAAAAAAATCAAAACTAATTACTCCTCTTTCAG
>Ga0307986_10003845_pt1 | contig 10326 bp, 9 predicted proteins | sample EllFjometageno82_FD_203170 | JGI IMG/M metagenome (GOLD analysis project Ga0307986, IMG submission 203170) | Marine microbial communities from Ellis Fjord, Antarctic Ocean - #82 | ecosystem: Environmental > Aquatic > Marine > Unclassified | place: Southern Ocean | collected 2014-10-09
ATATGCAGATTATAACGCTGGAACTCTTGTTAAAAATTAATAGCAAAGTCAGAACAAAAGTAAACAGTTGTAGTCAATTGTTTACTATACCAACAAGCAGATTAAACAGTTGAGTAAATTGTTTACCATACCAACAAGTGGAGTAAACAGTTGTAGTCAATTGTTTACTGTACCATCAAGCGGAGTAAACAGTTGAGTAAATTGTTTACCGTACCAACAAGTGGAGTAAACAGTTGTAGTCAATTGTTTACTATACCAACAAGCAGATTAAACAGTTGAGTAAATTGTTTACTGTACCAACAAGCAGATTAAACAGTTGTAGTCAATTGTTTACCATACCAACAATTGGAGTTGATAATTATTGTAGCACCAGTTTCCCGGTGTTTTCCTTGGTGAGGTTCACTCTACCATCAAACGGAGTTCGTCACGCTTGTAGCGCCAGTCTCCAGGTAGTTTTCCTTCAGATTTGTAATAGCGAGCAAGACGGCGTATTTTTGCCTCTGTTAATTCAAGTGAACGCTTGTTGTGAAGATCTTTGTGGTTTCCAGAGCCAAGGTGATTAATGACCGCAACTGCTTGGCGCATTAGGTTCATCATGTCCTCAGGGTATTTTCCACCGACATCGTTGTCGGACAATAGTTTTCCAATACGCATGCCGATTACAAGGCGTACATTTGGAACTGCGTGTTGGTCACGAAGAATCGTTCCAATCTCTGCAGTTGATTTTCCAGTCTTTGCAAGTTCTAGAATAAGTTCAGTAACAGCTGCTTTGTCTGTATTAGACCAAGCTGGTGCTTCTGATACAAATGGCTTAGATGAACCGCTCTTTCCGCTTCGTGATTTGTACATACGTGCCATAACAAACGACTCCTACGATTCGGCGACTTAACTCCCCTTCTTAACCGCTTTGTATGAAGGCCGTGTGAAACCAATCGAATAAACGGTGTACAGCAAACAATAATTTACCAATTTTAGCATCAAATTCTTTGGTGCGATTTGGCTAAACGACCAGGTGTTCCCGACCATTCCCAAGCGGGAGCAAAGGCTCTTGCCAAACCAATAACCGCTCCATCTTGCATTACCAAAAGGTCTTGCCCTGCCTTTATTGAAGAATCATATGATTCTACTATTTGATGAAAAATATCACCTTTCCATGACACTCCGGAGTTGATATGAACTTCTGGAAGTGATTTGTGTTGTGCCAATTTTAATACAACTGCCTTTGATAAAGAAAAACCGCCACGATCTATTGACCACTGTGCCAATTGATTACCATCTTCTTCAATCTTCCAACGAGGAGGTTTTCCTCTAACCTTTACCCCTTCTAACCAATTTGCATTATTCATGTGTTTTCTTGATACACTTGAGAAATTATCGATATTGATTTGTTCACCGCGCCGACGTGCTAATGAAAAGTCTGTAACTGCAGTTTTTACAGCATCACTTAGTACTTGCAATACGTCAAATGAGCCTGCAGATTGGCCTTGACGAGTATCTATCATCTCAACATCAACAAAGGATAAATCCATTCCACTATGATTGATTATTCTCTTGTATGAGTGGTTTGCTAGCAATGCGGCTAACATTCTCTTAATTCTCAAAACTTCATCACTGCTCCAGTCACCAGTTACCGGAACATCATAGTGGGCTGCTGGCCAAACTTCTTCTAAATCTCTAGGGACTAAACCAAGAGGTGAAGTGACTATTACTTCATGGCAGGCACTGGTACCAATCGCTCTAATGAATCTACCATGTGACTTGGATAGTCTGTATGGTTTCTTAGCACTGCATGGGAGCAAAATCAATACTTGGTCCAAGTTCTTTGGAGCACGATAGTCAGTACAAATATAATTCTCCCATTCTGCGATAAGTGGATCTGTTTGAGTAGAGGGTGAATAGCAATTGAATACTCTATTGCGGTCAACGTGTGAGGTCAAAATACCTTTCATACCAGAGACAAGTGTGTCATGGCGGCGTAAATGTTCAACAAGTTTTGGACTGTTCAAACTTTGTTTATCGGCAAGTGCACGCAGAGTTCCTTGCTCTAGTGCGGCACGTGTTTCTGCAATCGCTTGAACCCATTGTGACAGTTGCGAATCCATATCGCTACTCTCATTCATAGAATCAATGGTATATCTTGGACCACCAACACTGAGCAGAACACCTGCAGCAGATGCTTGACGTGACCTTGCCATATCGAATAGATCTACACCAAACCAAGTCAATACAGCGAGGTTATCTGGTCCACCAATCCCAGGAGCCCACAATAATGCACCTGGGAATCTACGCTTCAATACAGAAATAGCTTCTACCAACTTTCCTGGCTGGCCGGTCAATTGCAATGCGTCAACCAGAACTACTATGTCCGGAAATAATTCCGGATTCATCAAAGTATCATCATGCTTCAATCTCTGCCAAGAAACTGGCAATAGATTCGAAGTTCCTGCTACTTCACCGGCGTCTGCTTCATCGAGTGAAGGAGGCAATACATTACCGATTGAAACTTGGTAACTTGGAGAATTTTCTGTGAAATCAGGCGGCGATAATGGCAGCCTTGATTCAAGTGATAGTATCGCCGGAATATCTCCGCTGCGAGAGGACTTAAAGGGTGCAATATTGGCTGCAACATCTTGGTCACCATCTAGCAATACTAGGGCTGGCGTGTGAGCAGTAGGCGTTTTCCTATCACCTAAACCCCAACTTCGGGCAAAGCGGTCGCGGCCGATGACAACCCTTCCCAATCCTTCCGCCATGCCGTGGGCTGATGGCAGGGCTTCTTGAAACATTTGAACAGTTTCAAAGAGATGGATTGAAAGTCCTCTTACTCTACGATGCATCATGGACAACAGAGGTGAGATGGTACCGAGTGGTATTACAAAACCAAAGTCTACTGTTATTTTGATAATCTGTTTAATGCTTTTATCATTAATTCCTACTGTTGATGCCCAACAAAGTAATACTGTATCTATTGTTGATGGAAGGATTGTTGGATTTCTATCTCAAGCGGACCAAGTTCACAGCGTAAATACAACTGTTGATGCCGGTCAGTGGCTCAGTGTCACAGTCAAATGTGGCCAATGTACTGCTACTATTTCCATCGCTGAACAAAATATTAGTACGATCAATACTGCTGTAATTCAGGCAACTGAATCGGGATTAGCAACTTTAGAAATCGTTTCTGATATTACTGAAACAGTAATGTACACTTTCACAGATGTGATTTCTGAAGATCACCCTACCATTAGACCAGCACCTTCTGAGACAATTGCGCTTGATAGCGGTGGTGTTTGTGATTCTCAATTTTCTTGTATTGAAGCGGATAGAGGATATTTGGCCGCTATATCTGTAGGTGAGTTGAATAGTGATTCATATATTTCAGGAGTTCTCGACAATGACAATTCCGAGTATGTAGCTATTGAAGTAGAAAAGGGCGATAGTCTTGAGATCTCTTTGGTTCACTCAACTGCCGATTTAGAAGTTAGTGCATTCTTCCAAAATGCAACCGATGAAGTGACCTATTCTCCAATCATCTCAACTCTGGTTGCGTTTGAGCCATCCCTAACCCCAGAACCTGTATATTGGGTTGCAGATGATGATGGTCGAATAATAATGAAATTTGATAGTGCATCACAAAACACTGCTTGGGTGGTTGCTCGTACAATTCACAAAATGAGCGAGATGTCCGATTCTGAATGCTATTCAATTACATATGGTGCTTGTGTCACTGGCCATACAAAAACAACTACGACCATAGATTGGAATGAAACAAATGAATTAATTTTGGTTCCTCAGCAGAATAATGTAACTGTTCAATTGACTCATATTGTTGACGGAACTATGTTAGCGATGAATCCGATTCATATAGAGGCTGATAGAGCACAATCAATTTTTGCATATCCAAATTCAAGTGCTGCTATAATCTCTATTGAAGCCCCTGTGTTTTGGCTTGACATGTATCTCTCAGATTACTCAGATTTTAATTCCGGAAATGAAGCACCATCTCTGTTACCGATGACAGCTGAATCCGATAATTCATCACATCCAACTCTGCCAATTGATGATTTAGTCCACCATGCCGAACTAACTCTTAGTATCCTTGATATTTCTGATGTCTATAAAATTGAGATAGATGCTTGGGAAGAATCATTGCACTTAGTACAAATTACTGCGGAAGGTAATGTGCAAAATTTACTAATCGAAATGTGGAATATGGACCAACAAACATGGATTGCTAATGAGTTCATTGAAGCAAATTATAGTAATGGAAAGTTGCAAACCGCCCTTCAAGTTGGACCAGGGACTCATTTCGTACGAATTTCATTGATTGATGGCGATCAATATTTGGACTCACAAAATAGTTCATGGGGTCAAGAGGATGAATCTATTTTGTATCAATTATCCACCAAATACACACTGGTTGATGAGGGTCAAGAACCGTGGTTCCCTCCGAGTGAAAAAGTCGTTCTCTATGGAGGAATTATGAGATGGATACTAGGTTCACTATTCCTAATTCCTGTTCTATTTTTAGCATTTGATTTACGCAAGAAGAAGAAGTTGGCACAAATAATGGCCAGTAAAAAGGAAAGGTTAGCTTGGTTTAAACAACGCTTAGATGAAGGTACTGCTGATGTTAAAACATCACGTAGCGAGTTAGTTGAAGCGCTAATGGCAATTGCAACTTTGGACTGGGAAACCGGCCTAGAAACATGGGGTAAGCCTACGGCCCAACATAGAACTGAAAATATTGCAATCGCTGCGTGGACTGTCGATGAGAGATTGGTAAAAGTTGCCGGCAGTTGGCCATTGATTATTGGAATTCATGTATTGGAAGGCACTTGGGAACTGGCAGCGCTACGTTTCGATGCCCCTCAAGGTCAGCCTTGGAAAGTTGTTAATGTTGACCCAAGGTTTTTGCATAATGGTGAGGAAGTATTCGTTGATACAATTAATGCAGGAAGTAGAACTTTCCTTGCAGTTGAATTAGAAGGAAGTTCAGATTGCGTAGATGTTGAATTCAATGGAAAAATGAATTCGATTCCTATGGCTGCTAGAATCCCAACTACAATTTGGCGAAATGATGCATCAGAGCAAGAATGATAATAAAAACAAGAGCAAGAATAATGAAAAATCTTCAATACGATTTTCCAATCGTTTATATATTCTGCATTTGAAGTACTAGTGATGACGAGTTATGGCGAATACAGCCCGTATGTGGCTCCATCCTCCTTGGAAGAATGGTTAGGAAAAAAGGGGATCGCACCTACATTTGCAACTGTGTTCACTTGGAGTAAGCCAGATGTTCTTTCAACTCATGAGGGATATAGCAAAAAACTTGAGGCCATTATTGAACAAATTAAGGAACTTACAGATGAATATGAAGAACTTCATGAATCAAGAATAGCATACATGGTAAAGCATGGAATCGAGAATTGGCCTCAGTTAGATCCAATGAAAGATACTGAGCACTTGGCCATAAAAAATTCATTTTTTAGTAGCATCGAAATTTCGGTGACAGAGGGGAAAAGGCTCAAAAAAGAGCGCATTATGATTAAAGCATCCATACCTTTGCTGGCAGGAATATTGGTTGGTACCTATACAAGTTTCTCATCAATAATCGATGAAGAAAGAAAAAAACACGGGAAATCTTCGGGAATGAGATTTTCTAGTTCGAAAAGTAAATCCAACAAATTAAAATCAGCGCTTTGAAAAGTTTCAAATGGGTACACTCATAATTACATCAAAGCCATGATACAGAGAAATTAATCTAGAACTTACGACTTGCTCAATTGGTTCTGCGATCTTCTGCATCCGTTCTAATTCTCGCCTCAATATCTTTAGGTGATAGAACTTTACGAAGTTGCTCTAATGCCTTCTTAGTAGCCTTGTCCAATTTCTTTGGAACATGTAACTTGAGGAGAACTACTACTTCTCCACGGCCACCGCCTCTTGAACTAGGCAGACCTCTCTTGCGAATTGTAATGGTGTGGCCTGCACTAGAATTAGAAGGGATTTTGACAACCAAGTCTTCCCCATCTATATGTGGTAATTTGATAGTTGCACCCAACATTAAATCAGTAAACCCAACTGGTAAGGACATAATTAAATCCGAATTTTGTCGCTCAAACCAAGGATGCTCTTGTATCTCCAATTCCACGAATAAATCTCCTGGAGAACCCTTTCCACGAGGCGCTGGCTCTCCCTTGCCACGCATTCTCATCCGTGTTCCATTTTCAACACCAAGAGGTACATCGAAACGAATTGTTTCTTCTTTGGTATCCCTACCTGAACCTCTACAATCCTGACAACGTGATTTTGCAATTTCGCCAACTCCTGAACAGTCTCGGCATTCCTTAACCACATCTTGAACAAAAGGACCCATTTGCTGTCTTACACGCATCCTGCCCTGTCCACCACATGGAGAACATTGAGTAGTTTCTCCATCTTCAGCACCAGTTCCATCACAGGATTGACATTGACAAGGTAGGTCTAGTTCGATTTCTTCACTCGACCCATTCAGGACCATTTCCATATCGATTGTATGACGTACCAAAATGTCATTTCCTCTGCGTTTATTGCTACGTTGTCTTCCTCCTCCGCCACCAAACATTGAAGAAAAGATATCTCCACCGAATAAATCTTCTAAATTGATATTGAAACCACCAGAGCCTCCGGAACCGCCAAATGGATTGCCGCCAGCACTTTGGTGACCAAAGCGGTCATATTGCGCTCTCTTTTGAGAGTCTGACAATATAGCATATGCCTCTTGAATTTCCTTAAACATATTCTCTGCATCATCCTCGGTACTACGGTCAGGATGATACTTTCTCGCTAGGCTACGAAATGCGTTCTTGAGATCTTTATCAGATGCTGACTTAGCAACACCTAGAACTTCATAGTAGTCTCGTTTCTCAGCCACACTAATCACCTAACAATCTCAGTGGGATAGAAGCCCCTCTTTGAACATCACGCTTTACTAGGCTGGTCAATTAACGATTATCTCTGCTCTTATAGAGACGAGCCGCAACCTTCACAGAATCTTTCTGTACCAGTTACTGCAACTCCACAACTGCCACATTTGACACCAGCTACTGATGCCATCTGCGGGGTTGTAGTTGATCGAGAACCTCCTAGCATTGCCATAGATTCCAAACTATCCTTGTTTGATTGGTTAGTATTCAATTCTTTGTCCCAAGCATATACCTTTTCTGTTTCGGAAAGGTTTTCTTTCTGTGAAGTGACTGTACCTTCTGTATCGACAAATGTTTCATGCCCTCCATCATCGGTCATGGATGTCATTTTTATTTCCTCTCTTCCAGTATCCTTTTTCTGCTGTATAGGAGCGACCGGTCTCTGCGCTACTACAGGGTTTGCTCTTGATGCTGCGAGTAATTGCGCATTACGAGATTCACTACGACTTTGACGGGCATCTTTACCAGAAAATAATTCACCGAAGAAATCCAATACCCTATCCATTGAGCCAGTTTTCCTCACTGCACCAATGGTTGAATCAAGTTTTTCTGAATCCAATGACCCTTTGCCTGTTGCTCTCATAGAAGCTTTTTGGATGTTCTTAGATTCTATCAACAAATCAACATTTACTTTGTGATCCATATCCAATTCCATTTCTGGACCTTCTCCATCAATAGCGGAAACTTGACCATTTAACCTAGCCTCGCCTTCAGCACTAATCTCACTATCTAGTGAGGCGTTTTGACTCCAAACGCCAGCCTCTTCAGCAGCATATACTCCCTTCATTCCTTTCATGACCTCAGATCTTCTAAATTCATGATCCTTGACAATCCTTGTCTTCCTCCACGTGATAATGCCAATGATTACCCCCATAGCATACCATGCGTACATCAGCATAGGTTCAATTGTAAATATTTCTTTCAATGGAGTAACGGTGATATGAACAAAAGCCAAAATAATAGTCGGCAATACAATCATCGCCAAAGAGGTCACTGGTCGCGCTTTCATACTATCACCAAATATTCTGTATTTGTTTTCTTTCATCAATGTAACCGAAGTATGCGCAGTGTTTGATTCATCTATCTGATGATGCTTTTCCTTTGCGAATTAGACCATCGATTAGTCCTATCGAGAAACTTGTGTGGAGCATCAATAAACAAATTGGTATACCAACAAGGAGAGATATTCTCCTACAGCGTATCGAACTTCTCAATGCTTCTACTAGTAATACAGCCCCATACAATCCCGCAGGAATCATCCAATACTCACTTGAAAGTGCAAATAAGGCCATTGATAATACTAAACCAAACCAAGGTGCATATTCACGCAAGCTAATTCTTTTCGGATGCCTAACAACGGTTTTAGTACGCCAAAAACCGTAACGATGACCCATCTTCCACCATCGCATCACCGAGGTTCTTTTTGCCATTGAGACAGTAGTTTCTGGGCATCGCATCAAACAATAACCCTGCTCTATCATCCGCATAGACAAATCACTATCCTGACAACTGATAAAATCGTCATCCCAGCCCCCGACTTTTTGTACTGCTGAACGTAGGTGGGTTGCAAAAGCAGGAATCCTTGTTTTACCAGGTGAATTGAAGTTGTCAAATTGCCCTCCACCGCTGCCCAATGGAGATGAGAGGGCACCCTCTACCCATGATTCAAACATTCCCAAGTCGCCTTCTCGAGACAAGACTTTAACTCCTAAGGCACCTAATGGTGCGGAATTATTCTCTTTTGCTTGTAACTCGTATTTTTGCCATGACTTGATCCGTGTTGAAATATGATCCTTAGGAACAATACAATGGCCAATTAATTCGATCAAATGAGTAACGCTGTGCGGAACTAGGCTCAGTGCAAGGTTTCTAGCGCTTGAAACATGCCTCCCAGGGTTGTCTATCAATTCAATTTTAGGACCATTAATTTGTTGTGATTTTTCGATTGCTTGTTCAATTTCACTTTTACTATTATCACTAGAGCCACCATCGAGTACCAGAATAATATGGTCATCTGCTGGATGATCTTGTGCTATTAATGATTCAAGACATTTACCGATATGTCCCTCTTCATTGAGAACGGGAATGACAGTGGCGATTGTTGGTCCAACCATCGCTGTCATGAGTGCTGGCCATAGGTGAAAGACTTTGACACTTCGCCCTCAAATTACTAGTAAAGACAAGTTCATCAAGTGGCGACATGTCGACCAAAACATGTCAGCACCGCTACTCCGATTAACTGGGGTTGGTGAAGGCATAGAGATTTGTGTCGAAACGACTCTATTAGGTGCTGATTCACCTACAAAGATTGCACAAGCAATACTGCAAATCTTTCCGGAATTCCCTATTCCGGAAAACTGCCCTGAACCTGTGCTTGGCAAAGGTTCCAATTACAATTGGAAGGCCACAAAAGTGGACCTTACACATTATCTAAAACTACTCCATAATCAGAGAATATTGGATACTGCATTAGATTCAATGTGTAAGAATTTAGAAGGACGAACTACTTCTTTTGAACTGACCAGGCAAGCTGCAATGGTCGGGAAAATAGCGTTCCCCTTAGCAAACGACATCCCCCTGGGTGGCGTAATTTCTGTTACACTTACAAGCGATGATTTAGGTGATTGGCTGGAGGCTGCGACCTGGCATTCAGGAAGAGACAAGGTACCTCGCACAATAGGCGATGAGAAAACAATGGACGAAGATGGCAAGGCTGCAACTTGGGTTTGATTAGCAAATTGTAACCTTATAACATCAAAGACCATTAGATAATTCCAATTTAGAACGACTATGCAGGACGCGCAGTGGTTACGTGAAATGTTATCACAAGAACTTGAAGTTCGCCCACCTCATAGCCTAAAGAGAGAGCAAAGATTACTTACAGGTAATGTTACTACATTGAGAAATGATGGATCTCTTATTGGATATACCAATATTCGGGATTATGGTAAAACAGCTGAGATTACTACATTTATTATTGACCCAGAATTCAGAGGCAAAGGTAATGCCAAGAAATTGATTCTAAAGGCAATTGAACTTACTCCACATAAAATTATTATTAGTTGTACCAGAAATCCAAAAATGGCAGCGGCATTGGAAGGTTGTGGATTTGAAATAACATACTGGCCCGGATTGAAAGCATATGTTTTTCTAACAATTAACTCAATAAAAAGAGTCTTCTCAATGTTATTTAAATTACAATTCAAACGGTTATGGGTTCAAACAAAGGGGTTTACAAAATACAAGATATACAAGTTGCAAATAAAATAAGATTCTGCTATTATTGACATTTACAACACTACCTTGCTTAGGTTTGATTAAACGATTAATGAGTTCAATACCCCGTGCCCTTCCTTAC
>Ga0307986_10003846_pt1 | contig 10326 bp, 9 predicted proteins | sample EllFjometageno82_FD_203170 | JGI IMG/M metagenome (GOLD analysis project Ga0307986, IMG submission 203170) | Marine microbial communities from Ellis Fjord, Antarctic Ocean - #82 | ecosystem: Environmental > Aquatic > Marine > Unclassified | place: Southern Ocean | collected 2014-10-09
TTAATGCCGTACACCACAGGTATTAATACAAAATTAATCAGTAAGGCATCGAAAGTTGTGTCAAACGCAACTGGCTTTCCAGTTCAATTCAACAAAGCAATTGTTGGAAAAAATGCTTTTGCACATGAATCTGGCATTCATCAAGATGGAATGCTTAAGAACAGTAAAACTTATGAAATCATGACACCTGAAAGTGTTGGCGTTAAAAAAACTTCTTTAGTTATGGGTAAACATTCTGGTCGCCATGCTTTTAAAGATAAGTTGAATGACTTAGGTTATGTTGGGGTAACCGACGATATTATTCAATTAGCATTTGGGAAATTTAAAATATTAGCTGATAAAAAAAAACATATCTATGATGATGACATTGCAGCTTTGGTAGATGACAGTTTAATTAAAGAAGAGAATGTTATAAAATTAAAATCTTTAAAAGTAACTGCGGGTACAGGTGAACCTCAAAAAGCAGAAATGACACTTGAAGTTATGGGTGAAATAAAAACAGCTTCTGAAACAGGTGATGGACCTGTTGATGCTATATTTAAATGTATACAAAAATTATATAAGCACGATGTTAAACTTCAATTATACCAAGTGCATGCAGTAACTGAAGGAACAGATGCCCAGGCAACTGTAAGTATTAGAATTGAAGAAAAAGGCAAAATAACTGTAGGGCAAGCTGCTAATACTGATACATTGGTTGCTTCAGCAGATGCTTACTTAAACGCTCTAAACAAACTAATAATCAAACGTAAACGAACAGCGCCAGACGCAAGTTTTAGCGCTTCAGCATAGAAGGATAAAAACAATGTGGAAATGGAAAGAAATTAAATCTATATGGTCCCAAGATATGGCTATCGACCTAGGAACAGCTAACACGCTTGTAGTGTTAAAAGACAAAGGAGTAGTTTTAAACGAACCTTCTGTGGTTGCCATCGTAAATGAAATGGGAAAAAGAACAGTTCTTGCTGTGGGCGATGAAGCTAAAACAATGTTAGGCAGAACACCTGGAAACATACAGGCAATTAGACCATTAAGAGACGGTGTTATAGCTGATTTTATTGTTACGGAAGAAATGATTAAACACTTTATAAAAAAAGTGCATATCAAGAATACATTTGCAAACCCAAGAATTTTAATTTGCGTACCAACTGGCTCAACACCAGTTGAAAGAAAAGCTATTCAAGATTCAGCATTAGCTGCAGGAGCCAGAAGAGTTCAATTAATTGAAGAACCTATTGCAGCGGCTATTGGTGCTGGACTTCCTATTTCAGAAGCAACAGGATCTATGATTGTAGACATAGGTGGTGGAACTACGGAAATAGCCGTTATGTCTTTAGGTGGAGTAGTTTTTTCTAAATCATTACGAATTGCTGGAGATGCCATGGATGGAGCTATCATTAATTATATGAGAAAAAAATTCAATTTGTTAATTGGCGAATCTACTGCAGAAAAAATTAAAAAAGAAATTGGAACAGCGATACCAACAACAAATAATATATTTTTGATGAAGGGAAGAGATATTAGAACAGGAACACCGAAAGAAATTTCCCTTACAGAAGAGGACGCATGCGAAGCATTAATGCCTATTCTTAATCAAATGTTAGCTGCTATTAAAGAGGCATTAGAAAGTACACCACCTGAATTATCTGCTGATTTAGTCGATATGGGCCTGGTGCTCACAGGCGGAGGAGCTTTGTTAAAAAATATAGATAAGTTGATCTCTAAAGATACAGGCCTACCGGTCACAATTGCTGACAACCCTCTAGAATGTGTTGCGATTGGAACTGGAAAAGCTTTAGAGAACGAAGAGCTGTTTTCAACTATGATGTCTGAATATTAATTAATAAAGTATTTTCAAATGTCAGAAAATCGTGATGATTTTATAATTGCAATACGTTACGCACTTTTAAAGAAAGGTGCTAAACAAAAATTTTCTCTGTTTTTTTTAATTCTTCTGTCTATATCAATTATTTCACTTGATAGAATGTCATTATCATTTATGACACCTGTAAGGTCAGTGATAAATGATCTTGTTTATCGTGTTTCTGTTGTTAGCTCACAACCAGTAAAATTTAGAAAATATTTATTTAAAACTGTCAGCCAACATTACAGCGTGAGAAGTCAAAATATATTTTTGAAAAAAGAAATAGAATATTTAAAAAAACAAAAATTTAATAATGCTTATCTGTCATCAGAAAATGATCTTTTAAAAAATATCTTAGATCTATCTGAGGATAAAAATTTTGAAAAAAATTTTTCTATTTTCGCTAAGGTTATCCTTGACCAAGAAAGCCCTTTCTTAAAATCTATACTAATAAATAAAGGAACTAGAAATGGCATTCAAAAGGGCATGACAGTATTCAGTAAAGACTATTTAATGGGAACTGTTATTGAGACAAATTATTTATCTGCTCGGGTTCTTCTGTTAACGGATTTAAACAGTAAACTTCCTATTGTCATTGAAGGCACTAATATTAACGCCATTTTAGAGGGAACAGGTAAAAAACAAAATCTAGAATTAAGTTACTTACCTGAAAAATACGTATTAGAACCAAAAAAAATTTTTTTTACATCAGGTAAAGACGGTTTTCTCTCACCCGGGATACCAGTAGCAGAAAGTTATTTAAATAAAAAAAAAATTTTAATAAGACTTTTGGGTGACCCAGATCAAGCTCTAATTGTTAACGTAACTGACGGACGAGTTAACAAATAAAATATAAAATGAATTATTTTAAAATAATTAGAAAAAAAATCTTTACTTCTTTACCGATAATTTTATTATATTATTTTTCATTTTATCAATTTCAAACACCCGAAGTTGGAAAAATTGGCATTTTCTCTTTTAATTTTCAAATGATTCTAATTTATTTATATGTTTTAAAATTTCCTGAAGATTTAGGATTTGGAAATATATTTATGGCTGGACTTATACATGACACGGTCATTGGTATAACGCTTGGCACAACATCTCTAAGTTATTTAGCTCTATCACTCTTTACCTCCTACATAAGAAATGCAACTATCAGACCTGTAATGACATCTGAATGGTTTACTTTTATTCCAGCATTATTTTTCTCTAATTTAATATATTTAGTAATTATTAATAATTTTTCCAATGTATCGTTCTATTACTTAGAATTATTACAAAATACTTTTTTTACTTTTTTATTTTTTCCAATTTTTCATTATATCTTTTGTCGCTATCAAGAATTAATTTCTAAAAAATAATGCTTAGTTTTAATTCCTCAAATATTGCCAGCAAAACAAGGACTATTGGAAGACGAATGTTTTTGCTGAATTCAATCAAAGCAGTAGTTTTAATTGGAATTTTTGGAAGATTAGCTACTTTACAGATTAATCAGTCTACAAAATATAGATCATTAGCTGATAAAAATAGATTTAGAGAAACTAAATTTGCAGCACCAAGAGGAATAATTGAAGATTTTTTTGGCAATGAGATTGCCTCAAACACAAGGATATACCAGCTACATATCACTCCTGAAAATACGCCAGACGTAGACATACTTTTATTGAGATTAAAAAATTTAATTGATCTTTCTGATAAAAAAATAACATCAATACAAAAAAAAATTAGCAAACAAAAAAGATGGGAAACTATTATAATTTCTGACAATTTGACTTGGTCAGAATTTTCAAGATTAAATTTGTTTTTACACGAACTGGAAGGAGCTCAGCCTGTAGTTTCTGTTGCAAGAATTTATAAAGATAATTCGTCAGCTCACGCTATTGGCTATGTTTCTGAAATTAGCCCAAGAGATATTAGAACGAAAAAATATCTAAAAGATATAAATATAGCTGGAATAGCCATTGGTAAAACAGGCTTAGAGTCAACGCTAGATGAAGAAATGATAGGTTCTCCTGGTTTCCTCAGGTATGAAGTAAATGCCTATGGTAAAAAAATCAAACAAGTTTCAATAGAAAAAGGTCTAAAAGGAAAAACTTTTAGAACAACTCTTGATAGTCAGGTTCAGATCTTTTCTGCAAAATTATTAGAAAATGTTAGCGGTGCTTCTTGTGTAATGGATATTTATAACGGTGACATTATCAGTATGGTTTCTTCTCCTGCTTTTAATCCTAATTCATTTGTGCACGGCATTAATCATCAAGAATGGAAGGGTCTATTAAACGATAGAGACAAACCTATGATCAATAAAGCGATATCAGGCCTTTACCCTCCAGGTTCAACTATTAAAACTTTGACTGCTTTAAGCGCTTTAGAAAACGACGTTGTTAGCTCTAAACTTGTTGTAAAATGTAAAGGTTTTATCGACTTACACGGCGAAAGATTTCACTGTTGGAAAAAAAAAGGCCATGGATTAGTTGGAATGCGTACAGCTATAAAACAATCATGTGATGTTTATTTTTACGAAGTCTCAAGAAAGCTCGGAATAGACAGGTTGGCAGCTACAGCTAAAAAATTTGGACTAGGGGAGAAAGTTTTAGAGGACTACAGCGAAGAAAAAGCAGGTACAGTTCCTAATACTAAATGGAAAATAAAAGAATTGGGAAAAAACTGGTACTTAGGAGAGACGCTTCATTCTGGTATCGGGCAAGGTTATTTTTTGACTACTCCGCTACAGTTAAGTTTAATGACTGCTCAAATAGCTAATGGTGGCTTTAAGATTAAGCCAAGAATTTTAATTGATGAAAATAACAAGGTCAGTAATTTAGAAAAATATTTAAATCACAAAAATTCAACACCCGGCAATGTAATGCCTACTAACGATCAAATATTTAATTTTGATCTTAAACCATTGTTTAGAAATCAAGAAAATATAAATCTCGTGAAAGATGCTATGTTTGCTGCAACAAATGAAATCGGTGGTACGTCTTATCGCTCCAGACATAAGAATAAAAATTTTATGTTTGCAGGTAAAACTGGCTCCTCTCAAATAAAAAGATTTACTCAAGAACAAAGAGAGTTAGAAGTAAAACAAAGTGAAATCAGCTATTTAGAAAGAGATCATGCATGGTTTGTTGCATTTGCTCCAGTAAATAATCCTAGATATGCTATTAGTGTTCTAGTTGAACATGGTGGTTCGGGGAGTAAAGCAGCCGCACCTTTAGCAAGTAAAATTATCAAGAAAGTTTTAGAACGTCATCAAAATAGGATTAGCCAAACAGATCAAACCAAAGGGAATGTGTCATGATGTATAATAGATCAATAATACACTCACCTTTTTCTATTAGATCTAAAATATTTGGTTTAGATCTCTCATTATTATTTTCTATTTTATTATTAGGTATCATTAGTATTTTTGCTCAATTTTCTTCAAGTGGAGGAGTTTTTGATTATTACTCTAAAAGTCACGCTATAAGGTTTTGTGTTTTCTTTATATTGTTCTTAATTGTTTCTTTCACGCCAATTAGATTTTGGCACAGTACTAGTTTTATAATTTTTACATCTTTACTACTGCTTCTTATTTTTGTTAAGTTTTATGGAATACAGTCACAGGGTTCTAGAAGATGGGTTAATCTTTTTGTAATTAACCTTCAACCTTCGGAGTTAATGAAGATTGGAATTATTTTATTTCTATCAAATTATTATCATAAAATTTCAGAGGGAGACGTTAATAAGATTAGGTTTTTACTTTATCCGGTAATAGCTATTTTGGCTCCTTTCATTCTAGTTCTCTCACAACCTGATTTAGGAACTGCAATCTTAATTTTATTGAGTGGAATAGCTGTTACTTGGCTAGCTGGGGTCAGGTGGAAAATATTTGCCTATCTTTCTCTTTTAGCAATCGTAACTGCTCCAATCGCTATTTCTTTTTTAAAGCCATATCAAAAAAGTAGAATTTTAACTTTCTTGAATCCGGATTCCGATCCACTTGGTGCAGGATATCAAATTATCCAATCTAAAATAGCAATTGGTTCAGGAGGAATATTCGGAAAGGGTTTTTTAAATGGCACCCAAGCTTATTTAAATTTTTTACCTGAAAAACACACAGATTTTATTTTTACGTTATATTCGGAAGAATTTGGATTTGTAGGATCTATATTTATGGTTTTTTTATATTTTTTTATAACGTATAGAATCATTCAAATTGGAAACAACACAAGAAGTATTTTTGGAAAATTGTATTGTTTTGGTTTTGCAAACGCATTTTTTATTTACGTGGCAGTTAATATGTCTATGGTTTTAGGCTTGCTTCCTATTGTAGGTGCGCCACTCCCAATACTGTCATATGGCGGGTCATCAATGTTGGCTATTATGTTCGGCCTTGGGATAGTTATGTCTTGTAATGTCTATAAAAACAGTACTGTCGGTTAAAAAGCCAATAATTATTTGATAATTTAACAAAATTAGCCCTTGTTCAAAAGTCATTTTCATGATTAAATTATAAATATAATAATTATGTTTGGAGAAAATAAAGAAAAATTAGTAAGTTTAGTTGTGGAGAAATCTACTATCGGTTCTGATTTTACTATAGAAGGACTTGTAAATTCGGCTGGAGAAGTTGAACTTGGAGGATCTATTAAAGGACCAGTTAATGTCAAGGTACTCATCATCAAAGAAAAAGGATCTGTAATTGGAGAAATCAACGCTGAGAGAGTAGACGTTTCTGGTTTTGTTGATGGAAAAATTACAGCAAAAAAAATAACTGTTGGTGTAACTGGAGAAGTTAAAGGTGACCTTGAGTTTACTGAATCTTTGATTGTAGAAGATGGAGCTAGATTAGATGGAAACGTTAAAAAAGTACCCCTTGCTAAAATTGAAAATAAAGTAACAAACTTTATGAATACAACAAAAGAAGTAAGAAAAACGTTCCTTAAAAAAGATTAATCGCCCTGATTGCAATTTTTTTGCACAAAGTATCACACTACATTTTTAAATTAATTTAGAGTACAAACTTGTATGAGTAAATATATCTGTAAATCAGCTGGTATTGTTGGCGCGGGCATACAAGGAATTTGTATTGGATTGCAATTATTAAAAAAAAATATACCTGTTACAATTTTTGACAAACAAGATCCAGCTAGGATGGCATCGTATGGTAACGCTGGTCATTTTTCTCCTTATGCAGTTTTGCAATTTAACAGACCTGATATTCTAGTAAATATTCCTAAAATGCTATTTAGTTCCTATGGTCCACTAGCTTTAAGATGGAATTATGTTCCGAAAATGATTCCGTGGTTTTTTAATTTTGTCAAAAATTGTAATAAAAAATCTATGTTACACACTGCTAAGTATATGCATCAAATTTTAGATTTATCTTTAGATGCCTATGATGAGCTTTTTAAAGAAATAGACATCACAAATCTAGTTGAAAGAAAAGGCATTCTCTACGGGTGGACTAATGAAAATTTAAAAAGTAGAAAATTAGAGATGAAAGTTAGAGCTGATCTTGGAGTAAAACAAACAGCAGTTTCAAAAGCAGAGATTTCAGATTTAGAACCAAATTTACAGCCCATATTTGATAGTGGTGTTTTATTTGACTATGCCTGGCACGCAAGGGATCCCTATCAAATTGCAAAAAGACTATTTGATTTGTATATAAAAAAAGGTGGCAAATTTATTAAAGAAAACGTGAACGAAATTAAACAAACCAGTCCACAAGAAACTTTGATTAAAACTGAATCAAAAGAATATATATTTGAAAAATCTGTTATTGCATGTGGTGCATTTTCAAAAAAATTAACAGATCAATTAGGTGAGAATATTCCTCTAGAAACAGAGAGAGGTTACCATGTCCATTTCAAAGACATGGACCATCTTTTGTCTCGTGCTGTCATTAATTTAGATAGAGGATTTGGATTAACACCAATGAACCAAGGTATGAGAGCTGTTGGAACCGTTGAGTTAGGCGGCTTAAGCAACCCACCTTCAAAAAAAAGAATTGATTACATCATACGTTGTGCAAAAGAATTATTACCTGAATTAGATAAACACGAAGATGAATGGTTAGGATTTAGACCAACTTTACCAGATTTTCTACCTGTTATCGGTCCGTCACAAAAAAATAAAAACATTGTTTATGCTTTTGGGCATCATCATTTAGGCTGGACGCTTGGTGCAATCACTGGCAAAGTTGTGTCTGGAATTGTTGCGGAAGAAAATACAAATTTAAATTTAGCACCTTATAATTCTTCAAGATTTAATTAAAAATTATTTTGTCAAAGAAATATTTAGCCTACACATTATTAGTTTGTACGACACTTATTTGGTCTGTTAATTTTATAATAGGTAAGTTTGCTTATCTATTTGAAGTACCACCACTAACGTTAAACTTCCTAAGATGGTCTTTAGTATGGATTATATTATTTCCTTTTACTTACAAAGAAATATTCTTAAATATAAAATTGATTAAAAAAAATATTATTTATTTAACAATATTAGCCATTACTAGTGTTAGTGCTTTTAACTCATTGGTTTATTTAGCTCTAAACTACACTCAAGCGATAGATACAATACTAATGATCTCAATAATTCCTGTTTTTGTTCTTTTTTTATCCTCAGTATTGAGAATAGAAAAATTTAATTCTTATCAACTTATGGGTTTAATAGTTTCGTTTACTGGTGTTTTAATAATTTTTTCGAATGCAGATTTAGGTAAAATCTTAAATCTCAATTTTAATAAAGGTAATGCGTGGATGCTTCTCGCTGTTTTCTGCTGGGCTTTGTATTCTAGTCTATTAAAGAAAAAAAAATTACCATTTTCAACCTTAGGTCTAGTTGAAATTTTAGCTTCAATAGGATTAATATTTTTAATACCACAATTTATTGGTGAACAAATGTACGGTAAAGAAATTAAATTTAATAAAGCATTCTTTTTAATTTTATTCTTTGTCACTCTTTTTGCATCTATTGGTGCTTATTATTCCTGGAATAAGGCAGTAGAACTTATTGGACCAAATAGAGCCAGTATCTTTTTACATCTTATGCCAGTTTTTGGTGTGATTTTAGCAATAATTCTACTCAAAGAAAAATTTCAATTGTACCATTTCATTGGGTCTGGTTTTATTGTATCAGGTATTTATTTATCAAACCGAAAGAAACAATGATTAAAGTTGCAGTACTAGATGACTATCAAAATGCTTTTGGGCACATTATTGAAACAGATAAATATAAAGATAAATATGATTTTAAAGTATTTAATGAACCTTTTCTAAGCGAGGCAGAAGCTGGAGTAGCTTTACAAGAATTTGATGCACTTTTAATTATGAGAGAAAGGACGCCCATTACAAAGTCTCTCTTAGAAAATTTGCCCAAGCTTAAGTATCTAATGACAAGCGGCATGAGGAATAATGCCATCGACTTAGAAGCCACCAAAGCTAGAAATATTTTTGTGTGTGGGACTGAAATCAACCCTAATCCAACAGCAGAGTTAGCTTGGAGTTTAATTTTAGGATTAGCTCGAAACCTTAAACAAGAAGTCGATAATATGTTCCAAGGATATTGGCAAACAAGTATTGGCCTGGAGCTTAAAGGTAAAATGCTCGGTCTAATTGGTCTTGGAAAAATTGGAACACAAATGGCCAAAATTGCACAAGCTTTCGGTATGCAAGTTTCAGCTTGGAGTGAAAATTTAGATTTAACACATGCTAATAAAATAGGCGTACTACCCATGTCAAAAGAAGATCTTCTTACAAACTCAGACATTATCTCAATCCACGTCGTTCTAGGAGATAGATATAGAAATTTAATTACTCAAAAGGAATTTAAGCTAATGAAGAAAAGTGCTTTTATTATCAATACTTCGAGAGGACCTATTATCAATGAATTAGATCTTGTTAAGGCTTTAGATGATGAAATAATTGCTGGGGCTGGACTAGATGTTTATGACAAAGAGCCTTTGCCTCAAGATCATAAATTAAGATTTTTACCAAACGCACTACTTTTGCCTCACCTTGGTTACGTGACTGTAGAAAATTATGCTTTATTCTACACTCAAATGGTAGAAAACCTTGAGTCTTGTTTAGCAGACAAGCCCATAAGAATAATCACATAAAATAATACTATCAATATTTAAACCAGGTCCGCTGCAAAAGTTATTGTAACTGTTGCTGATCTATTTGTAGTTGTGAACGCACTTGTTAAAGTTGATGTAGCTCTAATAGAATAGATATCATAAAAACTACTCCATGTAGTAATTGATAAAAATTATTACAAACAAATTGTACAATTTAAGGTTGTATTAACAAACTCACTATGATCTATTTAATCGTATTTATTAATTCTAATACAGGGTTTAATTAAATAAATAAGAAAACAAAAGACGATTTTTAAAGTTTATGAAAAAAATATTTATTTTACTTACATCAATGTTTTTATTAGTTGGTTGCGCAGAGTCTATTGCTTTA
>Ga0307986_10003848_pt1 | contig 10324 bp, 8 predicted proteins | sample EllFjometageno82_FD_203170 | JGI IMG/M metagenome (GOLD analysis project Ga0307986, IMG submission 203170) | Marine microbial communities from Ellis Fjord, Antarctic Ocean - #82 | ecosystem: Environmental > Aquatic > Marine > Unclassified | place: Southern Ocean | collected 2014-10-09
AAATGATATCAATAATATATAAAACCCCAAGAATTGTGGGCGAATGGCGGAATTGGTAGACGCGCTGGTCTTAGGAACCAGTATTGAAAGATGTGAAGGTTCGAGTCCTTTTTCGCCTACCAGGAAGTTGAGAAAATTATGAAAGTAACTGTAGAAAACATTAAAGGCTTAAATAAAGACATTAAAGTTTTTATTGATAAAAAAACTATGAATGCTCATATGGATGAGAAGTATGAGGAGATTAAAAAAACTGTTAATCTAAAAGGTTTTAGACCTGGAAAAGTTCCCAAAGAAATTCTTAAAAGACAATTCGGACAAGCAATATTTAGTGAAGTTCTAGATAAAGTTCTTAAAGACACATCTGTAAAAGCTTTAGAAGATAATAAAATTAAACCTGCTGGACAACCTAAACTTGATCTTAAAACTTATGGAGAAGATAAAGATTTAGAATACGTAATGTCTATAACAGAACTTCCAAAAGTCGAACTTAAGTCGGTTGAAAATATTAAATATGATGAATACTCTGTTAAAATTGAAGCAAGTGAAACTGATAAAAGAATAAAAGAAATAGCAAAAAGTCAAAATAATTTTATAGATGTGGCTGATGATACAAAAGCTGCTGATGGAAATTCAGTTGTATTTAATTACAAAGCTACAATCGATGGAAAAGATTTTAAAGGTGGTGAAGGAAAAAATACACAATTAATTCTTGGAAAAGACTTATTTATTAAAGGATTTGATAAGCAATTAGTTGGAGTAAAAAAAAATGATGAAAAATTAGTAGAGGCTGTACTACCTGAAAATTACCCACAAAAAGAATTTGCAAATAAAAAAGCTAACTTTGTCTGCAAAATACTAGCTGTAAAAAAATCTGAAGATATTAAAATTGACGATAATTTTGCAAAAAATTTAGGTGCAAAAGATCTTACTGATTTAAAATCATTAGTTTCAAAACAAATTAATGAAGAGTACAAAAACTCTTTAGACAAATTGGCTAAAAAACAAATTTTAAAAGAAATTGAAAATTTTAAAGTTGATGAAATTCCGGGCAACCTTATAGATGATGAGGTCAAGATATTAGCTCAGGGTATGAGTGAAGAGGATACTAAAAAAAGTAGAAAAAATTTTGAGGAAATAGCAAAAAAAAGAATTAAAGTTGGTTTAATCTTAAATGAATTTGGTGAACAAAATAAGATAAAAGTTACTGAGCAAGAAGTTCAAGCAGAAGTTCAAAAACAACTTAGCATGATGCCAGGACAAGAAAAAATGGTTATGGAGTTTTATCAGAAAAATCCATCTGCATTAGCAAGCTTGAAAGGAACTGTTTATGAAGAAAAAATTATTGATTTAATTAAAAAAAAAGCAAAGCCTAATAAGAAAGAAATTACTAAAGAAGAGGCAGAAAAAATTTTAAAAGAACACCAAAAAGAAGAACACAATCACGACCACGATCATGATAATGACCATCCTGATGTAAAAAAAGCTAGTGCTAAAAAAGATGTAGCCAAGCCAAAAGCCATAAAATCTAAAAAAACTACAACAAAAAAAGTTAGCAAAAAGTAATCACAAGTTGTATAAGTTAAGAGAATCAACTTATGACTACAAATTTTTCTGATCAAATGAATACTTTAGTTCCCATGGTGGTTGAACAATCCAGCAAAGGTGAAAGAGCGTATGATATTTATTCAAGACTTTTAAAAGAAAGAATAATTTTTCTAGTTGGTCCAATTAATGATAATGTTGCATCGTTAGTTACAGCACAGCTTTTATTCTTAGAATCTGAAGATCCAAAAAAAGAAATCAACTTATACATAAATAGTCCGGGTGGGTTAGTTACAGCAGGCCTGGGTATTTACGATACTATGCAATATGTTAAGCCTGATGTTTCAACTTTGTGTATTGGTCAGGCAGCCTCAATGGGATCATTTCTGTTAGCTGCTGGAAAAAAAGGTAAAAGATTTTCATTGCCCAATTCTAGAATAATGGTTCATCAACCATCAGCTGGATTTCAAGGCCAAGCAACGGATATAGAAATACATGCTAATGAAGTTTTGGCATTAAAGAAAAGACTTAATGAAATTTATTCTAAACATACGAATAAATCATTTGATGATATTAAAAAAGCACTAGAGAGAGATAATTTCATGACTCCAGAAGTTGCTAAAGACTTCGGTTTAATCGACCAAGTAGTAGAAAATAGGAATTAATACACAACATCTTGAGGGTTACTAAACGTACACTTGATTAATATGACTCACATATATTAAAGTACTATAATTGATTCGTTTAAAAAATTATGACTACAAATAATAAAAATATTCTTTACTGTTCATTTTGTGGCAAGAGTCAACATGAGGTTAGAAAATTAATTGCAGGCCCTACAGTATTTATTTGTGATGAGTGTGTAGAGCTTTGCATGGACATTATTAAAGAAGAAAGCAAGGATACTTTTGTTAAACACCAAGATGGATTGCCGCCACCAAAAGAAATTTGCTCAGTATTAGATGATTATGTTATTGGTCAACCCCATGCTAAAAAAGTTTTATCAGTAGCTGTACACAATCACTATAAAAGACTTAATTATGAAAGCAAAACTAGCAAGACAGTTGAGCTTTCTAAATCTAATATTCTTTTAGTTGGGCCTACCGGTTGTGGTAAAACTTTATTAGCCCAGACATTAGCTAGAATTCTAGATGTACCTTTTACAATGGCGGATGCTACCACACTAACCGAAGCAGGTTATGTTGGTGAGGATGTTGAAAATATTATTTTAAAACTATTACAAGCTGCAGATTATAATGTTGAAAAAGCTCAAAGAGGAATTGTTTACATTGATGAAGTTGACAAGATTAGTAGAAAATCTGAAAATCCATCAATTACTAGAGATGTTTCTGGTGAAGGTGTACAACAAGCATTGTTAAAAATTATGGAAGGTACCGTTGCAAGTGTTCCACCTCAAGGAGGAAGAAAACATCCACAACAAGAATTTTTACAAGTCGACACAACTAATATCTTGTTTATTTGTGGAGGAGCCTTTGCTGGTCTAGATAAAATAATTTCTCAAAGAGACAAGGGTACCTCAATTGGATTTGGTGCAAATGTTAAAAAGACAGATGATAAAAAAACTGGCGAATGGATGAAAAGTTTAGAGCCCGAAGATCTATTGAGGTATGGCCTGATACCTGAGTTTATTGGAAGACTACCCATGATAGCAACATTAGAGGATTTAGATGAAAAAACCTTAGTTAAAATATTACAAGAACCAAAAAACTCCCTAATCAAACAATACCAGGAATTATTTAAACTCGATGGAGCGAAGTTAAGCTTTAAAGATAATGCTATTAAAGAAATTGCACAAAAAGCAATTAATAAGAAAACTGGAGCAAGGGGTCTTAGGTCTATTTTGGAAAATATTTTATTAAAAACTATGTATGATTTACCAAGTCAAGATAATGTTGAGGAAGTGATCGTTGATAGTAGTGCGGCCAAAGGCCTAACTCAACCCGTTATAGTTCACTCAAAAAATAACAGTAAAACAAAGACTGAAAAAACTTCAGCCGCTTAATTCAGCGTTAATAACTGATAAATAGCTATTGCAATATTGTATTTAATATCCATATTTAATCCATGGACGTAAAAATTGAGAAACCCTTATTACCATTAAGAGATATTGTAGTATTCCCTAATATGGTTATCCCATTATTTGTTGGAAGAGACAAGTCTATCTCAGCATTAAATGAGGTGATGAAAAGAGATAAAAAGATAGTCCTTGTTACACAGAAAAATTCAGAAATAGATGACCCAAAAAAAACAGATGTATTTATGTATGGTTGTGAAGGAAATATTCTACAATTATTAAAATTACCAGATGGCACTGTAAAAGTCTTAGTCGAGGGAAGTAAAAGAGTTAAGATTTTAGATTTTAAAGATAATGATAAGTTTATAATTTGTGAATATGCTCATCACCAAGATATAACAACAAAAGGTGAAAATCTAATTCCATTAGCAATGACAGCAGTTAAAAGACTTGAAAAATTAACATCGATTAATAAAAAGATTTCAAATGAAACAATCAATAATATTAAAAATTTAACTGATGCATCTCATATAGCAGACAACATTGCCTCACACCTAACGGCGACTATTTCTGAAAAACAAAATATTTTTGAAACAATTGATGTTAAAAAAAGACTTAATTCTATTATTAAGATCATGGACAATGAAACTAGTATCATTGGAGTCGAAAAAAGAATTAGAGGTAGAGTCAAAACTCAAATGGAAAAAACTCAACGAGAATATTATTTAAACGAACAGCTTAAAGCTATTCAAAAAGAATTGGGCGAGATTGAAGACGGTAAAGATGAAACATCAAGCCTCAATAAATCTATTTTAAGATCTAAAATGCCAAAAGACGTGGAAAAGAAGTGTATGGCAGAACTAAAAAAATTAAAAAACATGAGTCCTATGTCTGCAGAAGCTACAGTTATTAGAAATTACTTAGATTGGATGATTGACCTTCCTTGGTTTAAAAAAAGTGAAGTTGCTATTGATCTTAAAAAAGCATTAGCAGTATTAGATGCTGATCATTTTGGTTTAGATAAAGTAAAAGAACGAATTATTGAGTTTTTAGCAGTTCAAAAAAGAATGGAAAAAATCAAAGGGCCGATTCTATGTTTGGTTGGACCCCCAGGTGTTGGAAAAACATCCTTAGGTAAATCAATTGCAAAAGCCACAAACAGAGAGTTTGTAAGGGTTTCTGTTGGTGGAATGCGTGATGAAGCAGAAATTAGAGGTCATAGAAGAACTTATATTGGATCTTTACCAGGAAAAATTATTCAAATGATGAAGAAAGCAGGAACTAAAAACCCTTTAATTCTTCTTGATGAAATAGACAAGATTGGAAATGACTACAGAGGTGATCCATCTTCAGCCTTGTTAGAAGCGTTAGATCCAGAGCAAAATTCAACATTCAATGATCACTACCTAGAAGTAGATTATGATTTATCTGACGTTATGTTTGTAACAACAGCCAATACATTAAATATATTACCACCATTATTAGACAGAATGGAAGTAATCAGGTTAGCTGGCTATACGGAAGATGAAAAAATTAATATTGCAAACAAATACCTTTTGCCAAAACAAATTAAAGACAATGGTGTTAAAGAAAAAGAAATGACACTCTCTGAAGACATTATTAAAGAAATAATTAGAAGCTACACGAAAGAGTCGGGTGTTAGAAATTTAGAAAGAGAAATTTCAAAAATTGCAAGAAAAGTTGTTAAAAAAGTTGTAACAGGCGAAGAAAAAGAAGTTAAAGTTGATTTAAAAAATTTATCTGACTACTTAGGAATTCAAAAATTTAAATTTGGAGAACTTGAAACTGAGGATAAGATTGGTGTAGTTACTGGTTTGGCATGGACCGAGTATGGTGGTGAGATTTTAAAAATCGAAACTGTCATTATGCCTGGTAAAGGTAGAATGCAAATCACAGGAAAACTTGGTGAAGTAATGCAAGAATCTATTAAGGCTGCAAAATCATTTATCAGATCTAAAAGCTTAGACTATGGAATTATTCCACCTTTGTTTGAAAAAAAAGATTTTCATATTCATGTTCCTGAAGGTGCCACTCCTAAAGACGGTCCATCTGCAGGTATTGGAATGGTAACATCAATAGTGTCAGCGATCACAGGTAATCCAGTGAGAAGAGATGTTGCTATGACTGGTGAAGTAACACTAACAGGACAAGTTTTACCAATTGGTGGGTTAAAAGAAAAATTGTTAGCAGCACATAGAGCTGGAATTAAACAAGTTATTATTCCTAAAGAAAATGAAAAAGATCTAGTTGATATGCCTAAAAAGATAACTGATGATATTAAAATCACACCAGTAGAACATGCAGATGAAGTGTTAAAAATAGCTTTAACTAAAGAATTAAAAAGAGTTGAATGGGTAGAGGTTGAAAAAATTTCTAAATCTGAAGATAAATCACAAGCCAGTATTCAATAATAACCAGTTTATATCTCTTTCTTGTTTAATATCTGTTTTACTTTCATAAATAATTGTTATAACTAAACGATAATTTTGGTTATGGGTGGTTAGCTCAGCTGGTAGAGCATCTCGTTTACACCGAGGGGGTCAAAGGTTCGAGTCCTTTACTACCCACCAAAATAAGTAAAAAGTGGGGGTGTAGCTCAGTTGGTTAGAGCGATCGCCTGTCACGCGATAGGTCGAGGGTTCGAGTCCCTTCACTCCCGCCACTTTTTCTTAATTTAATGTGAATATCACATAAATTGTGACGTAAGAGCACTTCAACATGATATAAAAACTGTTATATAGATTTCATGCTTTCTGAATTTTTAAAAGATTATTTCCCTATTATATTATTTTTAATAATAGCTCTGGCATTGAGTTGTGCCTTTGTAGTGATTAATTTAATTCTTTCACCAAAACATCCTGATCCAGAAAAATTATCAGCTTACGAGTGTGGATTTGATCCATTTGAAGACTCTAGAATAGAATTTGATGTCAGGTTTTATTTGGTAGCAATCCTATTTATAATTTTCGATTTAGAAATAGCATTCCTTTTCCCTTGGGCAATCTCTTTAGGAAATATTGGTTTATTAGGCTTTTCTTCAATGATGATTTTTTTATTTATATTAACAATTGGTTTTATTTATGAGTGGAAAAAAGGTGCTCTAGATTGGGAGTAATATTTTAAATATGAATTTAGACAATAAAAACAAACAGATTCCAGAAGAGTTTAAAAAACTTTCTGAAGATTTTAGTAAAGACGGTTTTATAACAACATCGCTCGACAATCTTATTAACTGGTCTAGAGCAGGATCATTACATTGGATGACTTTTGGTTTAGCATGTTGTGCTGTAGAGATGATGCAAACTGCAATGCCAAGATATGATTTGGAAAGATTTGGCGCAGCCCCGCGAGGCTCACCTAGACAATCTGATGTCATGATTGTTGCTGGAACCTTAACAAATAAGATGGCACCAGCTTTAAGAAAAGTTTATGATCAAATGCCAGAACCAAGATATGTTATATCTATGGGTAGCTGTGCTAATGGGGGTGGTTATTATCATTATTCTTATTCTGTTGTTCGTGGCTGCGATAGAATTGTTCCAGTTGACATATACGTTCCGGGATGTCCACCATCAGCAGAAGCATTACTTTACGGTATTTTACAACTTCAAAAAAAAATTAGAAATAAAGGATCTTTTGATAGGTAATAATTATGATTAACTTAACTGATCTAGAAAAAAAAATTAATTCTGAGCTTACAATTAAAATTAAAAATTCTGAAATTAGACATGAGCAACTTTATATAAATATTGATAGTGAAGATTTAATAAATGTTACACTTTTTATTAAGAGCAATGAAAATACAAAATTTAAACAATTGATTGATATAACGGTAGTTGATTATCCAGAAAATTCTCAACGATTTAAAGTTGTATACTTATTTTTAAGTCATGAGTTTAATCAACGTATAATATTAAGCTATCTAATTGGTGACAACGAAGTTATCCCATCATTAACATCAATATACCCAGCTGCAAATTGGATGGAACGTGAAGTTTTTGATATGTATGGAGTTAAGTTTAAAGGTCACCCTGATTTAAGAAGAATTCTTACAGACTATGGTTTTGAAGGTCATCCGTTAAGAAAAGACTTCCCATTAACTGGACACACAGAGGTTAGGTATAGTGAAGATCAAAAAAAAGTGATTAAAGAACCAGTTAAATTAGAACAAAACTATAGAAATTTTGATTATGAAAGTCCTTGGGAAGGAACAAAATATATCAAAAAACAAACTGATCAGGAAAATGACAAAAAAAAATAAAACACTAAATCTTAATTTTGGTCCTCAACACCCAGCTGCCCACGGTGTGTTAAGGCTAATTTTAGAATTAGACGGTGAAGTAGTTGAAAAAGCAGATCCTCATATCGGTTTGTTGCATCGTGGTACTGAGAAATTAATAGAAAACAAAACATATATGCAAGCAGTACCTTATTTTGACAGACTTGATTATGTTGCTCCTATGAATCAAGAACATGCTTTTGCCTTAGCTATAGAAAAAATATTATGCATTGATGTACCAATTAGAGCTCAATTTATAAGAGTTATGTTTTGTGAGATTGGAAGAATTTTAAGTCATACATTAAATGTAACTACTCAAGCATTAGATGTTGGTGCGTTAACACCTTCGTTGTGGGGTTTTGAGGAACGTGAAACTTTAATGACTTTTTATGAAAGAGCCTCAGGTTCAAGGTTGCATGCTAACTACTTTAGAGCAGGTGGAGTTCATCAAGATTTACCAATGGGGTTAGAAGAAGACATAGGCAAGTTTTGCGATTCTTTCCCTAAAATAATTGATGACCTTGAAACACTATTGACTGACAACAGAATATTTAAGCAAAGAAATGTTGATATTGGAATTGTGACTAAAGAAGATGCTTTAGATTATTCTTTTAGTGGAGTTATGATTAGAGGATCTGGCGTTCCTTGGGACTTAAGAAAATCTCAACCTTACGATTGTTATGAACAATTAAAATTTAAAATTCCAGTTGGAAAAAATGGTGATTGTTATGATAGATATTTATGCAGAATAGAAGAAATGAGAGAAAGTGTTTCAATAATTAAACAATGCTTATTTAAAATGGAAAGAGGACCAATTAAATCTACTGATGGAAAAATTAGCCCACCACCAAAAAGTGAAATTAAACAGTCAATGGAAGCTTTAATTCATCACTTTAAGTTATTTACCGAAGGTTACCGTGTAGATAAAGATGAAATTTATACTGCTGTTGAAGCACCGAAAGGTGAGTTTGGTGTTTACTTAATATCAGATGGCTCTAGTAAACCTTATAAATGCAAAATTAGAGCACCGGGTTTCTCTCACCTTCAGGCAATTGATTATTTAATTAAAGGCCATATGTTAGCAGATGTGCCTGCTGTACTAGGTTCATTAGACATTGTATTTGGAGAGGTAGACAGATAATGAGTTTAAGAAGACCATCAAAGAATCAGCCTGAAAATTTTGATTTCAATGTAACCTCATTAGAGGCAGCTAAAAAGATTATTTCAAAATACCCCAAGGATAAACAACAGAGTGCTGTAATGGCTTTGCTATACATAGCTCAAAAACAAAATGATAACTGGATTCCATTAGCTGCCATGAAGTGTATTGGTAAATTTTTAGACATGCCTTATATAAAAGTTTACGAAGTGGCAACATTTTATACCATGTATAATCTTGCTCCTGTCGGCAAACATTTTATACAAGTTTGCACAACCACACCATGCATGATTAGAGGTGCAAATAATCTTGTTGAAGCATGCAAAGAAAAAATTGCAGATAATGAAAATGAATTATCAAAAGATCAAAGTTGCTCTTGGGTGGAAGTTGAGTGTTTAGGTGCCTGCGTTAACGCACCAATGATGCAAATTAATGATGATTACTATGAGGATCTAGATAAAGAAAAGACCTTAAAAATTTTTGATAAGATACTCAACGGTGAAACACCTAAGCCTGGGTCGTATAGAGGTCGTATAAATAACGAACCTGAAAATAATAGAAAAACACTTGTGGATTTAAAAAATGCTTAAAGACGTAGATAGAATATTTAAAAATTTATATAATGACAATGGTTCAGACATTGAGTCTTCAAAAAAAAGAGGTGACTGGACAAACACAAAAGATTTAATTGAAAAAGGTAGAGATTGGATAATAAATGAAGTTAAAGCCTCAGAGCTTAGAGGTAGAGGGGGTGCTGGTTTTCCAACTGGTTTAAAATGGTCTTTTGCCCCAAAAGCACTTGGTGCAAGACCTCATTATCTAGTAATAAATGGAGATGAGTCAGAACCAGGTACCTGTAAAGATAGAGATATCTTAAGATTTGAACCTCATAAATTGATTGAAGGATGCTTAATTGCTGCCTACGCTGTTCAAGCACATGTTTGTTATATTTATATTAGAGGAGAATACTTTATAGATGGTGAAAAACTTCAAAGTGCGATTAATGAAGCTTATGAAAAAAATTTAATTGGAAAAAATGCGTCAGGTAGTGGTTGGGATTTAGATATTTATATCCATTATGGAGCGGGTGCTTACATTTGTGGAGAAGAAACTGCCTTACTTGAAAGTATAGAGGGTAAAAAAGGTCAACCTAGATTAAAACCACCTTTCCCAGCTTTAATTGGACTTTATGGTTGTCCAACTATAATTAACAATGTTGAAACTATAGCCGTTGTCCCAACAATATTAAGAAGAGGTGGAAAATGGTTTGCATCTTTAGGTAAAGCAA
>Ga0307986_10003849_pt1 | contig 10324 bp, 11 predicted proteins | sample EllFjometageno82_FD_203170 | JGI IMG/M metagenome (GOLD analysis project Ga0307986, IMG submission 203170) | Marine microbial communities from Ellis Fjord, Antarctic Ocean - #82 | ecosystem: Environmental > Aquatic > Marine > Unclassified | place: Southern Ocean | collected 2014-10-09
ATCTGGAAAAAATTTTTTAATTTTTTCTTTTTCACCTTTTTTTATTAATTCTTCCATTTTTTTTACCGCACTTCTGTATTTGCTTTTTCTAAGGCGATTTACAGCAGTTTGCTTAACTACTCTTCTTACTCTTCTGATGGCTGAGGCTGTATTTGGCATGTTTTAATGACGTATATCCCTTTAAAATATGAGGGTCAACTTCAATTATTTTTGGCATCTAGGGCAAAAAAATGATGAACGACCAGCTATGTACAATTTTTTTATGATACATGGGCAGTTTTTTGTTTTACATCTTCTTTTTTCTCTATTGTATACGTTAAATTTTTGCTGAAAATTTCCATTTTGCCCTTCCGTATCTGTAAAGTTATTTATCGAAGACCCTCCTTGAAATATTGACTTTTTTAAAATCTTTTTTGTAAACTTTACTATCTTATTTATTTCTTCTTTATTGACCTTTTTGGCTATTCTAATTGGATTTATTTTAGATAAAAATAATATTTCATTACAATATATATTACCTAAACCTGCAACGAATTTTTGATTCATTAATAAATTTTTAATTGCCGTTTTTTTATTTAATAAATAATTTTTAACATAACTTATATTAAAGTCATTAGTTAGAGGCTCTGGTCCTAAAAATTTAAGATGATTACACTCATTAATATTTTGATTTTTAAATAATTTTATAAAACCAAACTTTCTTACATCGTTATAAATTAATTTAAATCCTTTGTTTAAAAAAAAGGTTATGTGATCATGTTTAAAATCATTTTTTTTTAATGAATAATAAAAACTTGTTTTGTATTTTGTCTTCTTGTTTAGGATAAAAAATTTTCCTGTCATTCCTAGATGTGCTAAAATTGTTAGGTTTTGTTCCAAGTTAATAATTAGATACTTTGATCTTCTTTTGATAGAAATAATTTTAAAATCCTTTATGTTCGAAAAACTTTTGTTATTTATTTTGAATCTAAGTTTATTATTATTAACAAAAACTCTTTTTATTGTTAAATTTTTGAGTTTGGCCTCTAGTGACTTTTTAACAACTTCAACTTCAGGTAATTCTGGCATATAATTTAATTATGAATATATATAATCAAGATAAAACAAAACTAGTCAACTCTGTATTTAGCAAAGTTCACAAGAATTATGATCTTATGAACGATCTAATGTCTTTAGGGATTCATAGACTCTGGAAAAGAAATTTAATTAATTGGATGAACCCACAACCTGGATGCAAAATAATTGATGTTGCAGCAGGCACCGGAGATCTAGCTAGAATGATTTCTGCTAAAAATAATAATAGGAACACTTTCTGCTGTGTAGAACCTAATAGAGAGATGCTTAACACCGGAAAGGAGAAATTAAAATATCTCACTAATATTAAATGGTATTTAAGTTCTGCAGAAAAACTACCTTTCAAACAGAATACTTTTGATTTTTATACAATAAGTTATGGAATAAGAAATGTCACTGACATAAACCTATGCTTGAAGGAAGCATATCGTGTATTAAAACCTGGTGGGCGTTTTTTTTGCTTAGAATTTTCTACAGTAGAAAATGAAATCTTAAACTCAATATATCAGAATTATTCTAGATTAATTCCATTAATTGGAAAAATTGTAGTCGGAAATAAAGAACCTTATGAATATTTGATTCGGAGTATAAATAAATTTTATAGTCAAAATGAGCTTGTAAGTTTATTGGAAAAAAATAGATTTTCAAAAGTTGAATTTAGAAATTTATCTAATGGTATTTCTGCTATACACTCCGGTTGGAAAATCTAAATATGTTTAAAAGTATTTTTCAATTATTCAAAATAGCAAGAAAGCTTGCTTCCTCAGGGGCCATCGATACGGTCAATGAAATTTATAACATACCTTTTGTTATAAAGTTATTTTTTGACCTTCTCTCTGTAGGATCAACAAAAAAATTAATAAATAAATCAAAAAAACCTGGCGAGAAACTATGTGATGCATTTGAAGCAATGGGCACTACTTTCATCAAATTAGGTCAATTTTTAGCTACAAGACCCGATATTATAGGAGAAACCTTAGCCGATGATTTAGTTAAGTTACAGGACAAGTTACCTCCTTTTGAATTATACGAATCTAAAAAAATTTTAAAAAAAGAAATTGGTGACAATTTATATAAAAATATAGTCGAATTAAGCGAACCTATAGCAGCAGCTTCTATTGCTCAAGTACATATAGCAAAAATAGAAATTGATAACGAACAAAGAGAAGTTGCAGTAAAAATTTTAAGACCTGATATTGAAAAAAAATTTAATGAAGAGCTTGATGCTTTAATGTTATTTGCCTCCATTGTTGAAAGCCTATTTTTAAAAACAAAAAGACTCAAATTAATAGAGGTTGTCCACTTGTTAAGGGAAATTACTAATATTGAAATGGATTTAAGATTTGAAGCTGCCGCTGCAAATGAACTATATGAAAATACAAAATATGATGAAGGGTTTAATGTTCCAAAAATTTATTGGAATTATACCTCTAGAAAAGTTCTTACTTTAGATAAAGTTGATGGAATTTCAATTAGAGAGCAAGAGTTATTAAAAAAATCAGGTGTAAGTTTAAAAAAACTTTCAGAAAATTTAATCCAACACTTTCTCAAACAAGCAGTAAGAGACGGTTTTTTTCATGGGGATATGCATCAAGGAAACTTATTTGTAGACCACGCAGGTAATATCATTCCTGTTGATTTTGGGATTATGGGCAGGTTGGATAAAAATAATAGAAAATACTTAGCAGAAATTTTGTACGGATTCATCAAAAGAGACTACGTGAAAGTTGCTGAAGTTCATTTTGAGGCTGGCTTGATACCACAAAATGCCTCTAAAGAAGAATTTGCGCAAGCGTTAAGATCAGTTGGGGAGCCAATTTTTGGACAATCTATAAAGGATATTTCTGGTGGGAACCTGTTGGCTCAACTTTTTGAAATTACAGAAAAATTTAATATGCCAACACAGACACCACTTTTATTGTTGCAAAAAACTATGGTCACTGTGGAGGGCGTTGCAAGAAAGCTATACCCTGAAACGAACATCTGGGAAACTTCTAAGCCCGTATTAGAAGATTGGGTTAAAAGTATAAAAAGCCCCAAGGCAACTATAGATACAGCTATAAATACTTCTTCTGAAATTTTAAAAAGAATACCTGACTTTCCTAAATTTATGGACAAAGCAAATTACGCTCTACAATTATTAGCTGAGGGTAAATTAAATCTAGCTTTAAACAATAATAGAGGTTTTGAAATTGAGGAGATAAAGCTAAAAAACTTGAGAAATAATATTATCATTAGTTTTTTAGGTATTGTAATTGTTGTTTTATTAGTATTTTAATTGTCATAATGTCAATTCAAAACAAAAAAGTACTATTAGTAATTGGTGGTGGTATCTCTGCCTACAAAGCTTTGGACCTTGTTAGATTGCTCATCAGAACTGGTGTAGATGTTAAAACAATACTTACTAAGAGTGGAAAAGAATTTGTCACTACTTTGTCGATAACATCTTTGTCAAATAATAAAGTTTTTGAAGATATTTTTGATGTAAGTAATGAAAAAAAAATAGACCATATTTCTTTATCTCGTTGGGCTGATATAATCCTAGTTTTACCTACAACAGCAAACATGATGACAAAGTTATCTGTTGGTAAAGCAGATGACCTAGCAACTACCGTTATTCTTGCTTCTAATAAAGATGTCATTTTAGTTCCAGCAATGAACGTTAGAATGTGGCTACACAAAGCAACACAAAATAATTTGAAAAATTTACTAGACTATGGTTATAAGTTTATTGGACCGGTTAACGGGGAAATGGCTTGTGGTGAATATGGTGAAGGCAAAATGTCGAGTCCACGTCAAATCTTTTCTTATTTAAAAAAGTATTTTGAAAATAGAGATCTAGTAAAAGAAAAAAAAATTAGTGCGTTAGTCACAACAGGTCCAACAAGAGAATACATTGATCCCGTTAGGTACATTTCTAATGAGTCGAGTGGTAAACAAGGATATGAAATAGCCTTAGCGCTATCAAAACTAGGAGTAAATACTACTTTAGTATCCGGACCCACTTTCTTGAATTACTCTAAAGATATTAAGGTAAAAAAAATAAATAGTGGTGATGAAATGATGAGTGCTGTGAAAAAACTCTTACCCGTAGATATAGCTATTTGTGCTGCAGCTGTATCTGATTTTAGACCTAAGAATAAAAATAAACAGAAGTTAAAGAAAGATAAAAAAAATTTTAAAAGTTTAGATTTAGCAAAAAATAAAGATATTTTAGAATATCTTGGAAAAAATAATAAATTAAGACCCAAGATGCTTGTTGGTTTTTCTGCTGAGACAGAAAAGTTAATTGAAAACTCCGTTAAAAAATTAAACCAAAAGTATTGTGACATAATTATTGCTAATGATGTTTCAAAAAAAGAGACAGGTTTTAACGTAGATTATAATAAAGTTTCAATTATAGAAAAAAACGGAAATATTGAAAATCTACCCAAAAATAAAAAAAGTTATATTGCTACAAAAATTGCCAAAAAAATAATAGATAAATTTTTAATTAATGACAAAAATACAAATTAAGAAATTATCAACCTCCGTATCAATTCCAAAATATAAAACGCTTGGCTCTTCAGGTATGGATATAGCTGCGTATATCGAGAATAAAATAATAATTTATCCAAGAGAGAAAGCTTTAATTTCAACCGGATTTTCATTATCCATACCAATAGGCTATGAAGTACAGATAAGACCTAGATCTGGTTTAGCAGCTAAAAAAAATATTACTGTTTTAAATACCCCTGGAACTATTGATGCTGATTACAGAGGTGAAATAAAAGTTATTTTAATTAATTTTGGTAATGAAAAGTTTATTATTGAAAATGGAGACAGGATAGCCCAGATGGTAGTTTGTCCTGTTATTCAAGCTAGCTTAGAGGAGGTTAAAGAGTTATCTAACACAGAACGCGGCTCGGGTGGTTTTGGCTCTACTGGTACTAAATAGTACTAATTATGAAAATAACTAATAGCGATGTTTTAAGATATTCAAAGCAGATAATACTTAAACAAGTTGGTGTCTTAGGCCAAAAAAAAATTTCCTCTTCTAAGGTTTTAATAGTGGGTATCGGTGGCTTAGGCTGCCCTGTAGCATTGTATTTAAGTAATCTAGGAATAAAGAGTATTGGCATTGTTGATCATGATAAAGTTGATTTATCCAATCTAAATAGACAAGTTTTATTTAATACAAAAGACATAGGAAAATTTAAAGTTATACAAGCAAAGAAGTTTTTACAAAAAATAAATAAAAAAATAAAAATTAATATTTATAAAGAAGAAATTAAAAAACAAAATATTCAAAATATTTTAAATAAGTATGACATTATTTGTGATTGTTCAGATAATTTTACTACAAGATATTTAATTAATGACTTTTGTTTAAAAAATAAAAAGATATTAATTTCTGGAGCAATAAGTAAATTCGAAGCTCATGTTTTTAATTTTAATTTTTCTAAAAAAATTCCTTGCTATAGATGCTTTATGCCAGAAATACCCCAGCAAGAAAACAAATGTGATGCTGAAGGAATTCTACCAACAGTAGCTGGTATTGCGGGTACACTTCAGGCCAACGAGGTGGTTAAATCTATTCTAAATAAAAAAAATGGACTAGTTGGAAAAATGATCGTTTTCAATACACTTAACTTAAATTTTAGAAAAATTAAACTTACTAGAAACACAGACTGTATTTCAGATTGCAGCAAAAGATGATCAAGATATTAGTTTTTATTTTTATACTAATATTTACTACAATTAATTTTTTATCAGCTGAAGAATATTTTTTAACCTTACGAAATAACACCACTAATCTAAGGCAAGGTCCCTCGTTTGATTACCCTATAAAAATTTTTTATAAAAAAAAATATCTTCCTGTTTTAATCTTAGATACTTCAGATAATTTTAGAAAAATTAAAGATCATGAAAATAATACTGGTTGGATTCATATTTCACAATTATCAAAAAAAAAAGCTGCACTAACTTATGACGATCGAATTATAATGTTTAAAAGCTCAACTATTTTTTCAGCGCCTCTTGCAGTTTTAGGAAAAGGAAGACTTTGTATAATTTCTAAATGTAGAGATAAATGGTGTAAAATCGAAACTGATAAATATCTAGGTTGGGTAAAAAAAGAAAGTCTTTGGGGAAATTTTAATTAAAACGATCTTCTAGCATGCAGGCGACTAGATGGATACGATCCTGTTCTCCACCATTAAAAAAATTATGATACTTTGTGTTATTAGTTATTGTAACGGATCCATCTGCAGGTAGATGTTTTGCAATGTTTTCTATTACCATCATACATCCGGGATTTGTAATTATCGGAATATGCAATCTTGGTTCCGGGTCTCTATGCCAACTTAAACTTGATCTTGGTTCTTTTAATAAAATTCTAATTCTGCCGATTTTAAAATTTTTTCTTAAAGTTTCGTAAACTTCTGCAAAATAAGTATTCTCAAATTCTGGTACTATTTGAGTATACTTTGATTCATCAATGCTTACATCTCTCGCAACCTCTTTTCCAGTTTCATCAGGCTTAGTCCAGTACACACCCCTGATATTGTTTCCTCTGATTGAGTCAATGTCATTTGGGATTTGATTTAGAGATATAGCGCCAAAGTTTGAAACTCCTGGTGTGTCAAAAAATTTTTTTTTTAATACAATTTTAAGATCTTTCCTTAGTTTTGATATATCAAAATTAAGTTCAGGTACTTTATAGAAATCTTCAAAGTTAATATTACCCATATATTTATTACTATTTACACTAATTATTATCTAAATAACTGTGATTTTTTGTCTCTCGGTTGCATTATTATTATATAATTAATATGTATATCAAGTTAAATATTATTAAAATATGCAAAAAAATAGTTTTAATTACAATGAATTAATAGACTGTGGAAATGGCAAGCTCTTTGGTGCAGGTAATGCTAAATTACCTTTACCACCAATGCTAATGTTTGATCGTATAACCGAGATTTCAAGTGATGGCGGGCTCTATAAAAAAGGATGTATAAAAGCAGAACTAGACATTAAAAAAGATATGTGGTTTTTTAACTGTCATTTTAAAGATGATCCGGTTATGCCGGGATGCCTAGGACTTGACGCTATGTGGCAACTAGTTGGTTTCTATTTAGGATGGCTAGGAGACCTAGGAAAAGGAAGGGCATTAGGAGTAAATGAAGTTAAATTTAAAGGAGAGGTTTTGCAAACAATAAAACTTGCTACTTACGAAATTAATATAAAAAGAATTTTAAGGAAAAAAGGAACCGCAGTTGGTCTAGCAGATGGAATATTAAGCGCAGATAGTAAAATTATTTATAAAGCTTCAAATTTAAAAGTAGGTGTGTTTAAGTAATGAAAAGAGTAGTTGTAACAGGAATTGGAATTGTTTCTTGCCTCGGTAACAACCAGGCTGAGGTATATGACTCTTTATTAAACACGCGGTCTGGTATAGCTTTTTCTGAAGAGTATAAAAAATATAATTTTAAAAGCCAAATTTGTGGAGCTCCTAAAATTAAGGTTGAGGATTATATTGATAGAAAAATAATTAGATTCATGGGAGAGGGATCAGCTTATAATTATATAGCAATGAAAGAAGCAGTGAATGACTCAGGTTTAGAGGAAAAAGATGTTAGCAATACAACAACTGGGATTATTATGGGCTCTGGTGGACCTTCTGTAAAAAATGTAGTTCATGCAGTTGATTCTACTAGAGAAGTGGGTCCAAAAAAAATGGGACCGTTTGTTGTGCCTCGTACAATGGCTAGTACAGTTTCTGCAACATTAGCTGTACCATTTAAAATTAAAGGAGTTAACTATTCAATTAGTTCTGCTTGTGCAACTAGTGGCCACTGTATTGGTAATGGAATGGAATTAATTCAATCAGGAAAACAAGAAATTATTTTTGCCGGTGGCGGGGAAGAAATTCATTGGGCTATGTCTGCTATGTTTGATGCTATGACAGCTCTATCTTCAAAATATAATGATACCCCTAAAACTGCATCCAGACCTTATGATAAAAGTAGAGATGGTTTTGTTATTGCTGGTGGAGCAGGTGTTTTAGTTTTAGAAGAATTAGAGCATGCTAAAGCCAGGAATGCTAAAATTTATGCTGAATTAACAGGCTATGGTGCAACTTCTGACGGTTACGATATGGTAGCTCCATCAGGTGAAGGTGCCATTAGATGTATGAAAATGTCTCTTAAAACAAAAAGAAATAAAATTGACTATATAAATACTCACGGAACTTCGACACCAGTTGGTGATATTACTGAGTTAAGAGCAGTAAAAGAGGCATTTGGAGATAATATTCCAAAGATAAGTTCAACGAAATCTTTAACTGGACATCCATTAGGCGCAGCTTCTGTTCATGAAGCAATTTATTGTTTAATTATGATGAAAAATAATTTTATAGCAGCATCTGCAAATATTAATGAGATGGACGATGAAGCAAAAAAATTTCCTATTGTTACTAAAGTTGAAAAAAATGTAATATTAAATTCTGTTATGTCTAATAGCTTTGGGTTCGGCGGAACAAACGCAACTTTAATTTTTGAAAAAATATAATTTATGGATTTAATGAAAGGTAAAAAAGGTTTAATCATGGGTGTGGCAAATGAAAGATCTATTGCCTGGGGTATTTCAAAAAAATTAGCTGAAGCTGGAGCAGACTTAGCTTTTACATATTTAGGTGACGCTTTGAAAAAAAGAGTTATACCACTTGCTAAATCTTTAAACTCAGACTTTACACTTAGTTGTAATGTTGAGAATAAAGATGAAATAATAAAACTTTTTGAGGATATTAAAGTTAAATGGGGTCAGGTAGATTTTATAGTACATGCAGTTGCATTTTCAGATAAGTCGGAACTATCTGGAGAATATTTAAACACAACAAGAGATAATTTTTTAAAAAGTATGTTGATTTCATGTTTTTCTTTTACAGAGGTAGCTAAAGAAGCTTCAAAAATTATGAAGGAGGGTGGTAGCATGTTGACTTTAACTTACGAATCTACAAAAGCTATACCAAACTATAACGTTATGGGTGTATGTAAATCTGCTCTCGAAGCAAGTGTAAAATATTTAGCAAGAGATCTTGGTGCTAGAGGTATTAGAGTAAATGCAATTAGTGCAGGACCTATCAAAACACTCGCAGCGTCAGCAATTGGAGACGCAAAATTCTTGTACAAGTGGAATGCAGATCATTCTTTTTTAAAAAGAAATGTTGATATTAACGATGTTGGAAATTCTGCTTTATATTTAACAAGCGAACTTGCTGCGGGCGTTACTGGTGAAATACACTATGTTGATGCTGGTTATAATAAGGTTGGGATGCCTGACCCTAAAAATATAAGTTAATTACCTATCTTATTTTTCTTTTTTTTCAGATAATGAATCTGAAGTTAACACTATCAATAATGAATTTACCGATATCCAATATGTCGACAGTGATTTAGATTTTGTTTAATTATTACTCTGCAGCTTGTTTGATCGATAGTTTGACTTTACCTCTATCAAAACCTAAAACTTTTACAGAAACTTCATCTCCTTCTTTAACTACATCTCCAACTTTTTCAACTCTTTTGGCTGCAAGTTCAGAAATATGAACTAGACCATCTTGTTTTCCTAAAAAATTAACAAAAGCTCCAAATTCCATTACTTTAACAACTTTACCTTTGTAAATTTTTCCAACCTCAGCTTTTGCGACTAAACTTTTAATTATATCAATTGCTATTTTTCTAGATTCCTCATCTGGTGCTGCTACTGTTACTTCTCCAGTATCTTTTACATCTACTTTGGCTCCTGATTTTTCTACAATTTCTCTAATGGTTGCCCCACCTTTTCCTATAACAGTTGCTATATCTTTTTTATCAACTGTTACAATTTCCATTTTAGGTGTGTGCTTAGAAAATTCAGTTCTTGATACTTTTAGTGCTTTATCCATTTCTTCTAGAATATGTTCTCTTCCACCTTTTGCCTGATCTAAAGCTTTCTCCATTATTTCAAACGTTATACCTTCAATTTTAATATCCATTTGAAGAGATGTTATTCCGCTTTTAGTTCCTGCCACTTTGAAATCCATATCTCCCAAGTGATCTTCGTCTCCTAGAATATCTGATAATACTGAAAAATCTTTTCCTTCTTTAATTAAACCCATAGCTATGCCAGCTACTGGTTCTTTCATGGGCACACCAGCATCCATGAGAGCTAGTGAAGTTCCACAAACGGTAGCCATCGAAGAAGAGCCATTTGATTCCGTAATTTC
>Ga0307986_10003853_pt1 | contig 10321 bp, 6 predicted proteins | sample EllFjometageno82_FD_203170 | JGI IMG/M metagenome (GOLD analysis project Ga0307986, IMG submission 203170) | Marine microbial communities from Ellis Fjord, Antarctic Ocean - #82 | ecosystem: Environmental > Aquatic > Marine > Unclassified | place: Southern Ocean | collected 2014-10-09
CTCTTATATTAGGTGGTCATGGAGATACGATGGTAGCAATGTTAAATCATACATTAATAAATAAAGTAAAATTATTAGATTATATAAATTCGGGAAAAATAAAAAAAGAAAAAGTAGAAGAGATAGTGAACAGAACTAAAAATGGTGGAGCAGAAATAGTTAAATACTTGGGAAATGGATCAGCATTTTATGCTCCAGCAGCATCGGGAGTGGAAATGGCGGAAAGTTATTTAAAAAATTTAAAAAAACAACTACCTTGCGCAGCATATTTGAATGGAGAATATGGTGTTAAAGATCTTTACGTTGGTGTTCCAGTGATAATTGGTGAACAAGGTGCTGAAAAAATTGTAGAACTAGAATTGTCTCCTGAAGAAAAAAGTGATTTTAATAACTCCATCGAAGCTGTCAAAGTTTTGTGCGATGCTGCAAAAAAAATTGACAAAAGCCTTTAATTAACTTTTTTGTATACGCACAATATATTTTTTCCAAATTTATAACTTGTTAAAAAATCTAAAATCATAGTTATTGGGGTAAAAAATTTGTCCCACAAAAAAATTTTAAATGGTGAAGGATAAACTTCTTTTTTGAAAAAAAATTTATTTAAAAAATATAAAAAATAACCAACGATATCTAAATATATTAACTTTTTAATTTCTAAATTTTTGAATTTATTCGATTTAAAAAATTTTAAATTATACCTTCTGTAATGTCCGATTGCTTTATCAAACTTAGTATAAAGAGCTTGATGGGCTGGAACTAAAAAAATTAAATAACCACCAATTTTGATTTTTTTTGCGGCTTTGTTTATTTCTATTTTATCCTCATAAATATGTTCTAATACATTTAAATAAATTATTGTATTAAATTTTGTATTTATATTATCTATTTTTTTTTTAGTAACAAATATATTTTTATATTTAGAATATTTTTTTTTTAAAAAATTATAATTGTATGAATCTAAATCATTTAGATAAATTCTATTCTTTTTGTTAATGTAGTTTCTCGTGAAAGCACCTAATCCAGCCCCAACCTCTAAAGTTGATCCTTTTAAATATTTCTTAATTATAAAGTAGGTGTATTTTTGAAATACTGTTGCTTTATCAAAAACTTCTAATTCTTTACCTGGATAACGCATCTTTCCTCGCTATTTTTTTTTTATAAGAGCTCATAAATAAATGATTTTTTTTATCATATCTTGGCAAAAGTTCAGCATCTGTTTTACTTAGATTTAATCTCAAATTATTTTTACTTAGCATTTGTAAAAATTTTCTTTCAATATTTTTGTCAATATAAACTTTATCTAGTGATATTGCTATCGCGTAACCATTGTCATTAAAATTATAAGCATAAGTTCTTTTAGATTTGTAAATTTTTTTTATAATAATATATATTGGAAAAAGACTATTTTTTTTTATAAAGTTAAATATAAAATTAACTTTTTTTGTAAATTTATCTTTTATCAAAATTTCATAGTCGACTAAACCATTTCTGGTAATTAGTGGAACCATGTGTTTATATTTTGAACCATAATGATAATTATGAAGATCTAGTTCATAACTTTTTTCTGCATTCATAAAAAAAAAAACTTTGTAAAAAAAACTCCAAGTAAATTTATTTACAAAAAAAGAGGATGTAATAAAAAAAAACTTTTCAAAAAAAAAAGGTCGTAAACTAACTTTCTTATATATATTTCTTTTTTTTTGTATAAAATTAGCTTTGAATCCAACAGCAAAATGTTTTTTTCTGAAAAAAGGGTCTACTTGAATGTAATTATAATCATTTTTAGAATCTAAATTTTTTTTAATTTCATTCAAGTTTTTAAATATATTAGTTTTGATGTTTAAATTTTGAGAAGGAATTTTTTTAATTTTTAATTTAGTTTGTAAAATTATTCCAGACATACCAAAAGCACCTATATATTCAGAAATTTTTTTATTATTTGTTATTTTTTTTGTGACACCTTCTGTTGTCATGACTACTAATTCTATAACGGCATCTCCAAATGCTGAATTTTTTAAAGAAGCATCTTTACCTATTACGTTTGCTGAGATCGCTCCACCAACTGATATTCTTTCGCCCCCAGGGATAGAGAATATAGTAAATCCTTTATATTTTAATTTATAAATAAGATTAGAAATTAATGAGCCCGATTGAACAATGATAAAATTTTGTTTTAAGTCAATTTTCAAAATTTTATTAAAATTTTTTAGTGATATTACGTATGTTTCAAAGTTTGGATTAATCGATTTGCTATCATAAGAACATTCACCTGTTTTAATTATATATTTTTTACCTTCTAATTTAATTTTTTTTATAAATTTTTTAATATCATTCAATTTTTTTGGGTAAAAAACTTTTGCTTTATTTTGATATGTTTTATTCCATGAACTTATCACTTCTTTTGTAAATTTAATTTGAATTAAAGGTGACATTATTTGACTATTGATTTGATTGAATTAATTATCAATTCTATAGTTTTTAAATTAATTCCTTTACTCAAACACTCGTCTAAACTTTTGAAAAAATAATTTACTTCCTTTTCTTCAATTATTAAAGAAGGGGCTATTACTAAATGATTAGATACTGAAGAATCATTTATATAAGTCAAAATATTATAATTCTTATACAGTTCACTGGAGATTGCAGTTGCCGTGAGCTTCTTTACAAAAAAAGCTTTATCTTGAATAATATTGATAGGAAGTTTTTCCATCATATTTCCAATTGAAGATAAATATGATTTAAAAACTATTCCGTTGAGAATTCCAGTTCCTTTGATCTTTTCAATTTTATCTTTATGCCTTTCTTCTATTATAGACATTTTTTTTGTTAATAAATCAGACAACAAATTAACTTTTTTTTTAAACTCTGGATTAGAGAGAATATTCAATGACTCAAGTGCTGTTACAGATTCTTCACCAAAACCGTTGTAGGTTGTTGTGTGTAAAAAAGTATCTTTTAATTTACCGTATGCTCCATCGTATAATTCATCATCCACAACTAAACTTGAAATTGAAGACTTGCCTCCACCAAGTGTTTTAGAAAGACATATTATATCTGGTGAAATTTGATTAAAATTTTCAAAATAAAACATTTTTTTGGATTTAAAAAAACCTGTGAAGACTTCATCAAAAATTATTTTAAAACCATATTTTTTTTTTAAATGAAATAATTTCTGCATAAATTCATTTGAACATGATTCTAATAAACTAGCACTGTATGGCTCTATTATAACAGAATAAACACCACCATTTTTTTCACAATCGATAATCAATTTTTCTAAATGCAAGGGATCATTAAATTTAAAACTTTTACAATTTTCCATTGTTGGTAGGTCATTCTTATTTTTATAAGAACCAGAAATAGAACCACTTCCTATTAATTTACCATGGTAAGATTTGTCCGAATGTAGAATGAATTTTTTTTTACCTCTATAATATTTAAAACAAATTTTTATAGCAGCTTCCACTGCTTCAGCACCAGAATTCAAAAAAAATGATTTATTTAAATTCTCTGGTAATAAATAAGCAAGACTACTAGATAAAGCCGCCATATATTTTGAAAAAATAATTTTATGTACTTCAACTTCTTTTTCATTTTGAAACTTAATTCTTGTATTTAATATTTTTGGGTGATTATGACCAAGACCTAACACCCCCCCACCTCCTGTAAAATCTAATATTTTTTTACCTTCTTGAGTATATAAAAAAACACCTTCTGCTTTTTCAAAAATCTCATTACCAAAAGGTAAGGAAGAAAAGATTTTTGTTTGATTGGGATTTATAAAATTTATATACAGATCTTTGATTTCTTGAATAGATAAATTACTTGCTTCTTCTACTGTGTAAATTTTTTTTTTTAGCATTATTTAAATATATAAGTTGCTATTAATAATTAAAGGTAAACAATTTATAAATCAATTAGCAAAACTACTATTATATGCTAATAGTCACATATGAATAAAAGAATATTAACAATAAATATTTTTTTTTATTTTTTTATATTTTTTTTCTCTTTTAGCGTAAATTATTTTTATGCAAATCTCGGTGTTTTTCCAATAGATACATTTGCTTTTTTTGATACAGCATATAATATTTTACTAGAAAGGCATCCTTTTAGAGATATTTGGACAACTACTGGCCCGGTAGTTGATTATATGCAAGCATTTGCCTTTAAAATGTTTGGATTAAATTGGTGGAGCTACGTAGCTCACGCCTCAATAATAAATTCAATAGTATCAATTTTTTTTTATGAAACATTACTAAGATTTAAGCTTAATAAATATTTAAGCTTATTTTATTCATTATCATTTTCTATATTAGGCTACACGGTATCCGGTACACCATTTGCCTACCTTCACTCATATATGTTTTCTATCTTGGCTATATTAATTTTTTTTCATTGTATTAAATTCAAATCTAGAACCGCTTTTTTCTTTTTACCTATTACTATTTTCTTTGCTTTTTTCAGCATGCAGAATCCGGCAACCTTTATAGGAATAAATATTTTATTTTTTTTAGGAATTTTTTTTTATTATAATTTTCAATTACGTTTAATAGCAAGTCTTATCAGTGGAAGTTTCTTAGTATTAATTATATTTTTAATATATTTAATTACAACTAAAGTACCTTTAGAAAATATATGGCAACAATATTTTTTATTTCCATTGTCACTTGGAGAGAGTCGAATTATTGGAAATGAAAAAGCAATTGGTACGTTAATCAGCATAACAGCTTTAAAAGATGTATTTAGCGATTTGAAATTTATTAATTTTTACGTTTTAATTTTTTTATTAATAACAATTTTTGATCTATTTAAAAAAAAATTATCAAAAGAATATTTTATAATAAATTTTTCATTAATATTTTTAGGTATTTCACTAATATTTAATCAAATTATTACTTCTAACCAAGTTTATATATTTTCTATAATTCCCTTATTAGGGGCTTTTTTTCATATTTATTTAAAAGAAAGATACCCTCATTTTATAAAAATACAATTTTTTATAGCAAGTCTAGTTCTATTTTGTGTTTGCAAATATCATATCGAATATAACACCGAAAGAAAATTTATGGACTTACAGAATGTAAATTTACAAAATTATGCAGACGCAAGTTTGATAGATGTAAAATTTAAGGGTTTGAAATGGATTACCCCACAATATAAAGACAATCCGGAGGAAGAATTAAATTTGATCAAAGAAGCGGCTATCTATATAAAAAAAGAAAAAGATTCTAAAATGGTATTAACGCATTATCAATTTTTTTCTTTTTTACTTGAAGAAAATTTAAATATTCCAAATCGTTGGTATACACACGACAATATTAGTTATCCTTTAAAAAACCATAAATATTTTGAATTTTATAAAAAGCATATAAATAAAATTATCGATACCGCAGTTGTGAAGGTTGTTTTTACCATAGGAAGACCAAAAGGCTCCTCTTCTTTCGAACATTTTCAAAAATATTTGGACAATGTTTGTTTTACTAAAAATAAAATAAATAAAATTACAACTTCTTATATTCTAAAAAAATGCAATTAGTTATTTTTAAAAAGACTTTGTGTCTTATTAATTTTATAATATGTAAGTTTCTATAACATTATATTAAAATAAATTAATTAGTTTGATTTTAATAAAAAAAACAATACTAATAAGAAAATTTTTTTGTAATAAAATATGAATATTCACGAATACCAAGCTAAAAAATTACTTAAGGAGTTTGGGGCCCCAGTTTCCAAGGGGGTTGTAATACATTCCTTAAATGAAATAGATGAAAAAATTAAAACGTTAAATTCTAAAGAATTCGTTCTAAAAGCTCAAATACACGCAGGAGGTAGAGGTAAAGGCGGTGGCGTCAAATTAGTTAAAGATATTGAAGAATTAAAAGATCAAGCAGAGAAAATGTTTGGTATGAATTTAATTACCCATCAAACAGGCCCAGAAGGTAAAGTAGTAAAAAAACTTTACATAGAAGAAGCCTCAGATATTTCAAAAGAGTTTTATCTGTCCTGTTTAGTAGACAGGGAAAGTTCAAAAATTGCCTTCATAAGCAGCACAGAAGGTGGAATGGATATTGAAAAAGTAGCAGCTGAAACACCAGAAAAAATAATTACACACAAAGTAGATCTAAAAGATGACATCGCAGATGATGAAATAGACAAAGTAATACAACCATTTAATCTTAATGATGAACAAAAGCTAATAGCACATAAATTAATTAAAGCTCTCTTTAAGATTTTGACTGAAAAAGACGCCACCTTAATTGAAATAAACCCACTTATAATAACCAAAGAACAAAAAATTATATGCTTAGATGCAAAGATGAATTTTGACGACAATGCCATATTTAGAAGGCCAGAGATTCTTGAATTAAGAGATTTAAACGAAGAAGATCCAGCTGAAATTGAAGCTAGCAAACATGATTTAGCTTACATTAAACTTAATGGCTCTATAGGATGTATGGTAAACGGTGCCGGATTAGCGATGGCAACTATGGATATAATAAAATTACACGGTGAAGAACCTGCAAATTTTTTAGACGTTGGAGGAGGTGCATCAAAAGAAAAGGTATCTGCTGCTTTTAAATTAATTCTCTCAGACAAAACTGTTAAAGGAATATTAATAAATATATTTGGAGGTATAATGCGATGTGATATAATTGCACAAGGAGTCCTTGATGCTGCAAAAGAAACTAATTTGAACGTACCCCTCGTTGTAAGGCTAGCAGGCACTAATTTTAAAGAAGGAAAAGAAATATTGGATAAGTCCGGACTAAAAATTCTATCAGCCACAGACCTTAACGATGCAGCAAAAAAAATTGTTGAGGCAATAAAATAAATGTCTGTATTAGTAAATAAAAATACAAAAGTTATCTGTCAAGGTTTTACAGGCACTCATGGAACTTTTCATTCTGAGCAGGCCTTGAAATATGGAACAAAGTTAGTGGGAGGTGTAACGCCCAAAAAAGGAGGACAGAAACATTTAGATCTTCCTGTTTTTAATACTGTTGAAGAAGCTAAAAAAATTACAGGCGCAAGTGCTACAATGATTTATGTCCCACCAAAGTTTGCATCTGCAGCTATAATCGAAGCAATCGAGGCAAAAATAGAACTTATCGTTTGCATCACTGAAGGAATTCCAATTATAGACATGATTAAAGTAAAACAAATTTTATTCAAAAGTAATAGTCGCCTAATAGGACCCAATTGTCCTGGAATTATAACTCCAGAAGAATGTAAAATTGGAATTATGCCAGGTAGCATTCATAAAAAAGGTTCTGTTGGAATAGTTTCTAGATCCGGAACTTTAACCTACGAAGCTGTGGCTCAAACTACAGCAAATGGAATGGGCCAATCTACCTGCATTGGTATAGGAGGAGATCCAATTAACGGAACTAATTTTATTGATTGTCTTGATTTGTTCTTAAAAGACGATGAAACTAAATCTATTGTTATGATTGGTGAGATTGGTGGTTCAGCAGAAGAAGAAGCTTCAGAATTTATAAAAAAATCAAAAATTAAAAAACCTATGGTTGGTTTTGTTGCGGGCCTCACAGCTCCTGCAGGCAGAAGAATGGGACATGCAGGAGCAATCATATCTGGTGGAAAAGGTGGAGCAGAAGATAAAATTGAAATGATGAGATCAGCAGGAATAACAATCTCAAAATCTCCAGCAGATATTGGCAAAACACTACTTGAAAAACTAAGTAGCTAATTAAAAAAAATATATGTTATTATGAGATATTAAATGTCATCATCTCAAGACAATAACATATTCAAAAAAACTTCTTTTTTAGCTGGTAACAATTCTGTATTTATAGAAGAATATTACTCAGACTACCTAAGCAATCCGAGTAAATTACCAGAAGGATGGAAAGAATTTTTTGACGGACTTAAAGAAAACGAAGAAATTATTTCTAAGACCCTAAAAGGACCAAGTTGGGCTCCTAACAAAAAAATTAAAAATGATAATTTAGGTTTAAAAAACCTATTCAATGAAGATTCGTTAGAAGATAGTAAAACTGTCAATCTTCCTTTAACACAAGATTCAGCAAAAAATTCTATAAGAGCTATAATGCTGATTAGAGCCTACAGAATTAGAGGACACCTAACAGCAAACCTTGATCCATTAGGATTGATGACAAGAGAAGAGCACCCAGAACTAAAACCAGAAACATATGGTTTTACTAAAAGTGATTTGAATAAAAAAATATTTTTAGATGGAGTTTTAGGATTACAAGAAGCAACACTTTCAGAAATAAAAACTATTTTAAAAAAAACCTACTCTGGAAATATAGGTTATGAATTTATGCACATGGGAGATCCAGAAGAAAAAAATTGGATTAGAGATCGAATAGAAGGACCAGAAAAAGAAGTTACTTTTACACAGAATGGAAAAAAAGCAATTTTAAACAAAATTATTGAAGCAGAAGGTTTTGAAAAATACCTACATGTTAAGTTTGTAGGAACAAAACGATTTGGAATAGATGGTGGAGAATCTCTTGTACCCGCACTTGAACAAATAATAAAAAGAGGTGGTAATTTAGGAGTAAAAGAAATTAAGATTGGCATGTCACATAGAGGTAGATTAAATATTTTATCTAATGTTATGGGCAAACCATTTAAAGCAATCTTTAATGAATTTTTCGGTAGTGCTGTCGCGGCGAAAAGAGATTTTGAGGGAGATGTTAAATATCATCTAGGCGCATCATCAAATCGAGAGTTTGATGGTAATATCGTGCATATTAGTTTAACCGATAACCCTTCACATTTAGAGGCTGTTAATCCTGTGGTTCTAGGACAAGTAAGAGCAAAACAATTATTTCACAAAGACCCAGAGAGAAAAAAAGTTATTCCAGTATTAATACATGGTGATGCAGCATTTGCAGGACAAGGAATAGTTGCAGAATGTTTTGCAATGTCAGGATTACCGGGGCACAATATAGGTGGTACAATTCATATTATTGTTAATAATCAGATCGGTTTTACAACATCTCCAAGGTTTGCAAGATCTTCACCATATCCAAGTGAAGTAGCAAAAATTGCCCAGGCTCCTATTTTACACGTTAACGGAGACGATCCCGAGGCAGTTGTGCACTGTGCAAAAATTGCCACTGAATTTAGACAGCAATTTAATAGAGATATTGTAATTGATATGTTTTGTTATCGAAGATTTGGACATAACGAAGGTGATGAGCCTTCTTTTACTCAGCCGCTTATGTATAAAAAAATAAAGTCTCATCCCACTACCCTTAAAATCTATTCTGAAAAACTAGTAAATGAGAATCTTCTTTCTGAAAAAAAAGTAAACCAAGAAGTAAGTGATTTCAAATCATATCTTGAAAAAGAATTTATTGAGTCAAAAAACTACAAACCAGAATTAAAGTGGTTTGATGGTGTTTGGTCAAGATTTGTTCCAACTCCTGGAAAAGATAGAAGAGGAGTTAGTGGTGTTAGCAAAGAAAAAATTAATTTAATTGGAAAAAAAATTACGAGCATTCCAAACGACTTCAGCATACACAAAACTTTAAAAAAAATATTTGAAAACAGACAAAAAATGTTCACAAACGACCTTCCTATTGATTGGTCGATGGCAGAGTCGTTAGCGTTTGGCACTCTTTTAGAAGAAGGATTTTCTGTTAGGTTATCAGGTCAAGACTCTGGAAGAGGCACTTTTAGCCAGAGACACTCAGTGCTTAGAAACCAAGATAGTCACGAGCGGTATATACCTTTAAATAATATCTCAGAAAATCAAAAAAAATTTGAAGTAATAGACACTCTTTTATCTGAATTAGCAGTGTTAGGTTTTGAGTTTGGATATTCTTTATCTGAACCAGAAACACTAGTCTTGTGGGAAGCTCAATTTGGTGATTTTGCTAATGGTGCTCAAATAATTATTGACCAATTTATAACTTCAGGCGAATCCAAGTGGGGAAGGGCTAGTGGTTTAGTAATGTTATTACCCCACGGTTATGAAGGTCAAGGTCCAGAACATTCTTCTGCGAGATTGGAAAGATTTTTACAACTATGTGCGCAAGATAATATTCAAGTAGTAAACTGTACAACACCAGCTAATTATTTTCATGCATTAAGGAGACAGATGCATAGAGAATTTAGAAAACCTTTAATAATTATGACACCGAAGTCTTTGCTAAGGCACAAACAATGTGTTTCGAGTGTAGATGATTTTGCAAAAGATACTTCTTTTCACAGGGTTTTGCCGGACCGAGCTTACACAAGTGAATATGGTTTAATTAAACTTAAAAAAGACAATCAAATAAAAAAAGTAGTTATTTGTTCGGGAAAAATTTATTTTGACTTAACT
>Ga0307986_10003857_pt1 | contig 10319 bp, 7 predicted proteins | sample EllFjometageno82_FD_203170 | JGI IMG/M metagenome (GOLD analysis project Ga0307986, IMG submission 203170) | Marine microbial communities from Ellis Fjord, Antarctic Ocean - #82 | ecosystem: Environmental > Aquatic > Marine > Unclassified | place: Southern Ocean | collected 2014-10-09
TTATATTCTTAAAAATATACAGTATTTTAGTTTCAGATTATTTTTATTTGATCATTAATTAAAATTTTTCCATCATTTAATATCTCACACCTAATTCCACCTTTTCTTAAAAATTCTTTAATAATATTATTTTGGTCTAATTTTTCTGAAAGATGACGACATGGTCTACATAAATCAATCACATATAACTGAACATTTCCAATTAATATTTTCTTATCAATTAAATCGTTTAATTTAATTCCTCTTGTAATGATGTTTCTTCTAAAGTCTAAGTAGGGAATGCTTAAATTATATTTTTTATTATATTCATCAATACTTTCACTCTCAATAATAGACAAGTGGTTAAAAGGATCGTTATAATCTTTAAAATGTCTGTCACCAACTACACCTTTACCAGCAACTAAATTTATTGAATTAACTTCGTTAATTTTTCTATTATTGTTTTCTGTGATCCCAATTTTAATTATTTTTGACATTCTTGGATATCTTGAAATAAATTGAATATCTAGTTTATTAACTTAAATAAAGAACTAAGGATTCCATTTCCAGAAAGCTCTATTGCTAATATTATTATCCCAAATATTATAATTTTTTTATTCATTTAATAAAAAGATATAATGTTAATAGTATCCAAAAAAAAGCATAATAGTAATATATATGTTTCCTAGCAAAAATAGTTGCAAAACCTTCTATCTTTAATTTTTTTTTATTTTTATTTTTCATTTGAAATTAAATATCTTGAAGAGATATTACAGAAAGTTCTTTTGTTTTTAAAGATTTAATTCCCTTTAAACAAGCTTGTGCTGTTGACATATTTGTACAATAAGGAACTTTATTTACTAGTGTAGCTCTTCTTAAAGCCATTGCATCGTGAAGACGGTGTTCACTATTTCCACCTCCGGTATTAATAACTAAGGCAATCTTTTTAGAATTTAACACATCAACAATATGTGGGAAGCCACCACTTACTTTATTGATTTTTTTACATTTTATACCATGTTTACGAATATAATCTGCGGTGCCACCAGTTCCACATAATGTAAAGTTTAATTTTAATAATTGTTTTGCCAAATCAACCCCCTCTTCTTTGTGGCTATCTTTAAGAGATATAAAAGCCAATCCTTTTGTTGGTAAAGAATTTGAGGATGCTATTTGACTTTTAGCAAACGCCATACCAAAGTCTTTATCAAACCCCATAACCTCACCAGTTGATTTCATCTCAGGACCCAATAAAACATCACTATTTGGAAATTTATTAAAAGGAAATACGGCCTCTTTCACTGCAAACATATTTTTAGTTTTACTCTTTAAATTAAAATTAGATAATTTTTCACCCGACATTACTCTCGAGGCAATTTTTGCAAGAGGAATGCCTTTGGCTTTTGAGACAAAAGGAACAGTTCTGCTTGCTCTTGGATTAACTTCTATAACATAAATTTCATCATTTTTTATTGCAAACTGAATATTCATGAAACCCTTAACATTTAAGGCTAAAGCTAATTTTTTTGTTTGAATTTCTATTTCTGAAATCAATTTTGGTTTAATAGATATTGGTGGTAAACAACAAGCTGAGTCCCCTGAATGAATACCAGCTTCCTCGATGTGTTGCATTATTCCTGCAACAAAAACCTGCCCACCATCAGATATAGCATCCACATCAACTTCCATAGCATGACTAATAAATTTATCTATTAATATTGGGTTTTCTTCAGCAGCCTTGAAAGCCTCTTCTACAAATTTTTTTAATTGGCTTTTTTCATGAACAATTTCCATTGCTCTTCCACCCAAAACATAAGAAGGTCTAACCATTAAAGGCAGCCCAATTTTTTCAGCAATTTTAATAGCTTGCTTATAATTTTTGGCAATACCACTTTCTGCCTGTTTTAATTTCAATCTATCTAGTAATTTTCTAAACCTGTCTCTATCTTCAGCTAAATCTATAGATATATATTGAGTTCCTAAGATAGGTAGCTTGTTGTCATGTAAAAACTTAGCAAGTCTTATTGGTGTTTGACCACCAAACTGAACAATGATCCCTACAAGATTTCCCTTTTGCTGTTCTTTTTTAATAATGTTGTAAATATACTCCTCTTTAAGGGGCTCAAAATAAAGTCTGTCACTTGTATCATAATCTGTTGAAACTGTTTCTGGGTTACAATTAATCATTATAGTTTCAAAGCCACTATCTTTAAGAGCATAACTTGCTTGACAGCAACAATAATCAAATTCAATACCTTGACCAATTCGGTTAGGCCCACCACCTAAAATTATAATTTTTTTTCTTGAAGATGGTTCTGCTTCACATTCTGAATTTAGAGCATAATTTCTTTGGTAGGTTGAGTACATATAGGGAGTAAAAGATTTAAATTCAGCAGCACAAGTGTCTACTTTTTTATAAACTGGTAGCACCTTCAAGGCAGTTCTTTTTTTTCTAACAATATCCTCAGAAATTTTAGTAATCTCAGATAGCTTTTTATCAGAAAAGCCTATTGATTTAATTCTATTAAATTCATTGTAGTCTTTAGGAAGACCCTTTTTTTGTAATTGATTCTCTTCATCAACAATTTCTTTTATTTGCTCTAAGAACCAAGGATCTATTTTGCAAAGTTGATGAATTCTTTTAATATTTATTTTTTTTCTAAATGCTTCTGCAGCTAATAAAATTCTATTAGGGATATTTTTTTTTAACTCTTTTTCTATTTCTTTTTTATTAAGTAGAAAAATTCTATCCAACCCTGAAAAACCAATTTCAAGAGAAACTAGTGCTTTTTGTAGAGATTCTTTAAAATTTCTACCAATTGCCATAGCCTCACCAACAGACTTCATTGAAGTGCCAAGTATTGCTTCAGATGTAGAGAATTTTTCAAATGTAAATCTAGGGATTTTTGTTACCACATAGTCAATGCTTGGCTCAAAAGAAGCAGGTGTTGTTTTGGTAATTTCATTTTTTAATTCATCAAGTGTGTAACCAACTGCAAGTTTGGCAGCAACTTTTGCAATTGGAAAACCAGTTGCCTTAGATGCGAGAGCTGATGATCTAGAAACTCTTGGGTTCATTTCGATGATAACCATTCTTCCATCCTTAGGATTGATTGCAAACTGAACATTAGATCCACCTGTCTCTACTCCAATTTTTCTAAGGCAAGCAATCGAAGCATTTCTCATTATCTGATATTCTTTATCAGTAAGTGTTAGAGCAGGAGCAACAGTAATCGAGTCACCCGTATGAATTCCCATTGGATCAATATTCTCAATAGAGCAAATAATTATACAATTATCTTTTTTGTCTCTAACAACCTCCATTTCAAATTCTTTCCAACCTTCTAGGCATTCTTCTATTAGAATTTGACTAACAGGAGACTCATGCAGTCCATCTTTAACTATTTTTAAATACTCTTTTTCAGTTTTGGCAATACCACCACCCAACCCCCCCAAAGTAAAAGCAGGTCTAATTATTACAGGTAGGCCAATTTGTTTAAGGGCTTTAGCAGCATCTCTAATATGATTAACAACTTTAGATTTTGGCAAGTCTAAACCAATATCCAGCATATTTTTTCTAAACTTCTTTCTATCCTCCGCATTAGAGATTGCCTTAGAATTTGCACCAATGAGTTCAATCTTATATTTTTTTAGAATTCCTCTTTTTTCAGCCTCCATAGCTAAGTTCAAAGCAGTTTGGCCACCCATTGTTGGTAAAATTGCATCTGGCTTCTCTTTTCTTATAATTTTTTCTAAAACCTCTAAAGTTATAGGTTCAATATAGGTTTTATCTGCAACACCAGGATCTGTCATGATAGTTGCTGGGTTAGAGTTAATTAAAATAACTTTATAACCCTCATCCTTGAGCGCTTTACATGCCTGTGTTCCTGAGTAATCAAACTCACATGCTTGACCAATAATTATGGGTCCAGCACCAACAATCAATATAGTTTTAAGATCTTTTCTTTTTGGCATTTTTTTTTATGTTGTTAATAAATTCTTGAAATAAATAAACACTGTCTTGCGGTCCTGGATTTGACTCAGGATGGTATTGGACTGAAAAAATAGGTTTATTTCTTAATCTGATTCCCTCAATACAATTATCAAATAAAGATTTGTGAGTTACTTCAATATTTTTTGGCAATGTTTCTCTTACGATTTCAAAACCATGGTTCTGGCTCGTGATTTCCACACTATCTTTAATTAAATTTTTAACAGGATGATTAGCTCCTCTGTGACCTAATTTCATTTTTTTTGTTTTTGCACCAAGAGTTAAAGCAAGTATTTGATGACCAAGACAAATACCAAAAATAGGTAAGTTATTTTTGATTAATTCTTTAATAATACCTATTGCATATTTTCCAGTTGCAGCAGGGTCACCAGGGCCATTAGATAAAAAAATACCATTTGGCTTTAATTTTAATATATCTTTTGCATTAGTTTTGCATGAGACTACAGTTACTTTGCAGTTAAGGTCAGAGAAATATCTTAAGATATTCTTTTTAATTCCATAATCAATTGCTACTACATGCAAAGAGTCTGTTTTGTTTTTTAAATAACCAGTTTCTTTTTTCCAAGTTTTAAAACCAGACCATATGTAATTTTTCTTTGTGGTAACTTGTTCTGCTAAGTCTAAATTCTTTAATCCACTCCATTTAGAAGTAACTTTTGTTAATTTATTGATATAAAAATTACCTTTTTTAGAAAAAGAAATAGTTCCCTTGGGTGCCCCTTTATCTCTAATAGAATTGGTTAAACTTCTAGTGTCTAGACCTGTGATTCCTACAATTTTATTTTTTTTCAACCATAAATCTAAATTAACTAAAGATCTATAATTTGATGGACTTGTTATTTCAGAATTAAAAATTACACCTTTAGTCCAAACTTTATCAGACTCTAAATCGTCTTTGTTTGTTCCAACATTGCCGATGTGAGGAAATGTAAAGTTAATTATTTGTCCAGCATAAGAGGGGTCAGAAATAATTTCCTGGTATCCTGTTAGTGCAGTGTTGAAACACACTTCACCAGTAGCTGTCCCTTGATACCCAATACCAACACCCTTAAAGATAGTTTTGTCTTCAAGAACTAAAATGCCTGTGTGAATCAGTGAGATTTTGTGTGAGCTATTTTTTTTTGCTTTTTTGTTCAATTACAACTCATGAGTTAAAGGTTAATACAATAAAACCTTAATTATCGCAACAGAGATGTAATATAAAATTATAAAAAAATTTTTCTTTTGAAGAATTTTATCTATGCGGTACATTAAAAATTATTATGACATTGAGAGAAAAAATAGAAACTAACTACAAAAGTTCTTTAAAATCTAAAAACAAGATAGAAATCTCAACCTACAGGTTAATTTTATCTTCAATTAAAGACCTTGATATTCTTAATAGATCTGGAGCAGATAAAAAAGAAACAGGCGATGAAGACATTAAAAAGCTTTTAAAAAAAATGATTAAACAAAGAATCGAATCAATCGAAATTTATACAAAGAACGATAGAAAAGACTTATTAGAAGTTGAACAAAATGAATTTGATCTATTGTCCAGTTTTTTACCTCAACAACTTAACAATGAAGATACAAAAAAAATATGCATCGATACAATAAGTAAGCTAGGTGCGATATCTATTAAAGATATGGGCAAAGTAATGAGTGAACTAAAAAAATCATACCCAGATAATTTAGATTTTGCAAAAGCTGGCCCTCTACTTAAGGAGCTATTAAATAAATAATGAAATATCCAAAAGAGTATTTAGACGAAATTAAAACTCGTTTAAAGGTCTCAACAGTGGTTTCTAAATCTGTTAGTTTAAAAAAAAGAGGTAAAGAGTTTGTAGGTTTATCTCCTTTTAAAACAGAAAAAACACCCTCTTTTACAGTTAATGATGAAAAAGAGTTTTATCATTGTTTTGCAACATCAGAGCATGGAAATATTTTTGACTTTGTTATGAAAACACAAAACTTAAAATTTGGTGAAGCGGTTAAGTCTCTAGCAAATCTTGCAGGAATGAGACCTTATACATTTTCAAAACAAGATGAAGAAAGAGAAAAAAATTGGCAAGAATATTGCTCTATTTATAATCAATATGTTGAGTTTTATCATAATGAAATCTTGAAAAATGAAAGCTTAACTATTGCAAGAGATTACTTAAAAAAAAGAAACCTTAGTAAAAATGAAGTTAAAAATTTTAAAATTGGATTTGTCGAAAAAAATTCGAATTTTTATGAAAAATTAAAAAATAATTTTAGTGAAAAAGTATTAATTGAAAGTGGACTTTTTTACATGGACGAAAAAAAAAATACATATGTAGAAAGATTTAGAGATAGAGTTATATTTCCAATTAATAATATTTCAGGACAGCCCATTGGGTTGGGTGGAAGAACTATCCAAGAAAACACTTATTTAGCAAAATATATTAATTCACCTGAAACACCTTTTTTTAAAAAAGGTTCAAACTTATATAATTTAGATTTAGCTAGGAAGTTATCTAATAAAATTGATCACGTATATCTTGTTGAAGGGTATATGGATGTTATTGGCTTAAGTAAAAATGGAATTGAGAATGTTGTTGCAAATTTAGGAACATCTTTGACTGATAGGCAAATCTTAATTTTAAATCAATTTTTTGATGATATAATTATTTGTTTTGATGGCGATGAGAGTGGATATAAAGCAGCACTTAGAGCAGCAGAAAATTCAATTAAAGAATTACAACCAGAAAAACAAATTTCATTTCTTTTTTTGCCAGATGGTGAAGATCCAGATAGTTATGCTAATAAAAATGGTAAGGCAAATTTTATTGATTTTACAAAACAAGCAAAAATTTCAATCCATCAATTTATATTCAATCACTATAAACAGCAGACTGATAATAATCCTTCATCAATGGCAATTTTTGAAAAAAAACTAAGATCTGTTGCGGGAACTATTAAAGATAATTTTATTAAAAAATATGTGCTTGAGTTTTTTTTAGAAAAAATCTCAACACTAACACCCCATAGTAATGTGGGTAAAAAACAGTTCTATATTAAAAAAATTAAATCATTACAATCTACACAAAAATATTTTAATGAAAGTAAATCACTAAGTGGAGTGGAGCTTAAGGAATTTTCATTACTTTACTTAATAATGAAAAATTTAGATATATTTCAAGAAAATATTCATTTAATTGAAAATATAAAATTATTTAGTGATGAGAATAAATTGATTTATGAAACTCTTTTAACAAAACTAAAAAGTGGCGAAAAGCTCACACTTCAAGAAATCCCTATTGACCCACAACTAACTGAAAAAATTTTTAAATTTGCGTCAATTAAGCATATTTTAAATAATAATCAAAATGACCAGAATAAAATGTTTGAATTATTAGAGGAAGTTTCTAAGGATCTTAAAAACTATGATTTAGAGTATAGAATCGAGGAGCTAGAATCTAAATTTTCTAAAGATTTAAGTGAAAGTACTTTTAATGAAATAAGAGAGCTAAAAAAAGATAAAAACATCAATTAAAACCTTCAAAAAATACGTGGATTTTTCTAAAATTGCGCTTATATAAGTTCTCTCAAATATACTATTGTGGAAAGAATAATTACAAAATCATTTGCTAGACTTATGGGTCGTGGAACCCATAGAGGATTTATAACTTTTGATGAGTTAAATAAATCTTTAGGAAAACGAAATCTTTCCAACGAGAATTTAGAACAAGCATTTATGCACATGCTAGATGAAAATGTTGCTCTAGTAGAAAAAAAATCTGATTTTAAAATTTTAAGAAAAAAAGAAAACTCCTCAAAAGAACAGGGAAAAACTATCGAAAAGAGTGATGACCCAATAAGAATGTATTTAAGAGAGATGGGTGGGGTTGAGCTTTTATCTCGTGAGGGTGAAATTGCAATTGCTAAAAGAATAGAGGCAGGAAAAGATGTAATGCTTATTGCGCTAGCACAAAGTCCTATTACAGCTCAACAATTTAATGAATGGGATGAAAAACTTCAAAAAGATGAAATTTTAGTTAGAGAAATTATAGACATAGACACAAACTATATGGAAGATGAAAGTACAGGTCAAAGTGCTAAACAAAGAAATTCTGGTGAAACAGATAAAAATGAAGAAAACTCAGGTGATGATGATGAATTTAATCCTACACTTGCTGCAATGGAAACTGAAATTAAACCTAAAGTTTTAAAAACTATTAATACTTTAACTAAAGAATATGGAAAATTAATCAAATATCAAAAAGAAAAATTAGATTGTATTTTAAATTCAACAAGCTTTTCAACAGCTAAAGAAAAAGGACGTGAAAAAATTGTAACTGATGTTTTAGAAAATATTAAATCACTTCAATTATCTCCGTCCGTATTAGAGGAATTAGTTCAAAAACATTATGTAGAAAATAAAAAAATTGTTTCACTAGAGGGAAACCTTTTGAGACTGGCAATGGATCAAAATATTCCAAGAAATGAATTTATTAAGTTTTATATAGGTAATGAAATTAATCCAAATCTTAAAAAATTTCTTGACACTAACCCAATGTGGAAAAAGTTTTTTTTAAAAAATAAAGATGAATTTAAAAACATAAGAGAAAGATTAATAGAAATAAGTCATAAATTAGGAATTTCTGTTACAGATTATAAAAAATTAGTTAGTAGAGTTCAAAAAGGAGAAAAAGAATCTAGAATAGCAAAAAAAGAAATGGTTGAAGCCAATTTAAGATTAGTTATCTCAATTGCTAAAAAATATACAAACAGAGGACTTCAATTTTTAGATCTCATCCAAGAAGGAAATATTGGACTTATGAAGGCTGTAGATAAATTTGAATATAGGAGGGGATATAAATTCTCAACATATGCTACATGGTGGATAAGACAAGCCATCACAAGATCTATTGCAGACCAGGCAAGAACAATAAGAATCCCAGTTCATATGATAGAAACGATTAATAAAATTGTAAGAACTCAAAGATTAATTTTAAGTGAGTTTGGAAGAGAAGCTACACCAGAAGAGTTATCTCAAAAATTGAGAATGCCCCTGGATAAAGTTAGAAAAGTTTTAAAAATTTCAAAAGAACCGGTTTCTCTTGAAAAACCGGTAGGAGATGAAGAGGATAGCAGTTTAGGAGACTTTATTGAGGACACAAAAGCTTTAGCACCGCTAGAGCAGGCGATTAAATCAAACTTAAGTGAAGCAACTACTAAAATCTTATCAACCTTAACTCCAAGAGAAGAAAGAGTATTAAGAATGAGGTTTGGTGTAGGTATGAATACAGACCATACTCTTGAAGAAGTGGGCTTACAATTTTCTGTGACCAGAGAGCGTATTAGACAGATTGAAGCAAAGGCCTTAAGAAAATTAAAACACCCAAGCAGATCCAAACAATTAAAAAGTTTTTTAGAAAGTTAAAATTCAAATGGGACTGTAGCTCAATAGTAGAGTACTGCATTGACATTGCAGGGGTAGTTGGAGCGTAACCAACCAGTCCCACCAAAAAAATATTATAGAAATAATTGAAAATTAAGCTTAAAACTACCCTAAACTCAACAACCTAAAAAATAAGATAAAATATGAGTGAAAAAGATAAAGTTTTTATAAGACAAAATAATTTATACAATTTCCCGTATCACTATTTGCCACAAAAAATTAATAATAAAATATTTAAACCATTTTTAGTTTACTACTGGCTATATGATTATATGTTTTTAATAAATTTTTTAATTAAAAAAACACAATCACTTAGCTATGATAATTTTTTAGATTTTGGATGTGGGGATGGCAGGTTTATAGCTGATTTAAAAAAAACTACAAAAAAAAATTTGTTTGGTTATGAAATCTCTAAAGAAGCTTCTTTATTTTTTAAAGCTTTTAACCCAGAAATAAAATTAATAAATTCAATTGATGAACTGAGGGAATATAAAAATTTTTTTGATGTTATCAATTTTTCAGAAGTAATAGAGCATATACCTGATGAAAAAATTATAGAAAATATAGACGTAATTTATGAAATCTTAAAAAAAGATGGTTTTTTAATCATTACCGCACCTAGTGAAAATAATCCAGTTAATAAAAAACACTATCGACATTATAACTTTGAGAGTTTAGTGGAAAATTTTGACACTTCTAAATTTGAAATTGTAGAAAAAAAATTCCTATTTAAATCAAATATTTTTAAGACAACATTTAGAAAATTAATGTTTAATAGAATTTTTATAATTAATCATAATTTTATATTTAAACTATTTTATTATTTAAATAATGCTTTTTTCTTTTCAGACGAAAAAAATTGTGACAATATATTTATATTATTAAAAAAAAAATAAAGCATTAATAAATATAATAATTATA